>ERZ832317.5778-NODE-5778-length-10815-cov-3.171097_pt1 | contig 10815 bp, 5 predicted proteins | sample MGYA00519695_ERZ832317 | MGnify/ENA primary metagenome ERZ832317 (study PRJEB31850, sample SAMEA3708726) | human gut metagenome | biome: human gut; feature: human-associated habitat; material: faeces | place: China | collected 2014 ...
TTTTTTCAGATAAATTCAGGGAGGGTATGACTCGTTGTGAGTCATACCCTCCCTGTTTTGGAACTACCTATTTCCCGACAGCCCCTATCTTTCATTTCACAATATTGTTATCTACAATGAATACATTGGTCTCACATACTGGTTCATCAGACTGATTCCGTAGTTCCAGGCTGTTGCCCAGCCTCTTCCGTTTGGATTTTCCTTTTGTCCAAGCCATTCTACATACATTGCAGATCCTCTTGTCACGAGTGAAAATCTTGGATCGACATTTGCCTGTGTCAGGTTATCTTTTGATGCATATGCTTTCAGATGCTGTACCTGGGCCCTGATTCCTGTCGCAACATCCGGAAAGCTTGCAGGTGTCGGATTCACATCTGTTGCTCCAAGTCCTGCAAAGTTGAACTGTTCAATCTTCACAGATCCACCGAACTGTAAATATCCCGTCTCCTTCATTGCCTGTCCGAATACGACCTCCGGCTTCACACCTTCTTTTACAGCTTCATCGTACACGATCTGGCAGAACTGCTCAAGACTTGCTGCTCCTCCGTTTGCCAGCTGTGCGGCCGGATAAGTTCTTCCGCTTTTCTGGTACATTTTTACCATCTTATTTACAACCGTATTCTTGTCACCGCTGATATCCGAACTGCCCATGATCGGTGTCACACCAGTATAAGTTAACGCACCATCTTTTCTTAAATAATACCAGGTTCCATCTACATTCTGGTATCCGGTTGTCATCCAGCCATCTTTATCAAAATAATACCATTCGTTCTCTATGTATTCCCATCCGGATTTTGTACAACTGCCATCTGCATGACGATACCACCAACGTCCGGAAGTCTTAACCCACTGTGCCTTTGCAGGAGCCATTGCCGGCTTTTGTTCCGGCTTCTGTACAGACTCATTGTTTTCTTTTTTCTTTCCCGGTTCCCAGGCTCCGGATACATTTACATAATACTCGCCTACCCAGGTATCACTCGCCATCTTTCCGTCTTTGTCGAAATAATAGCACTGATTTCCTACCCAGTACCAGCAATTGCTGATTCTTGCTCCGCTGGTGTTAAAGTAATACCAGATGCCATCCAGTTTCAGCCAGCCCGTCTGCATCGCTCCGTTCGGATTCAGATAATACCAGGTGCCGTTTAAATTCAGCCACCCTGTCTGCATGACGCCGCCGCCATTCAGGTAATACCAGGTACCACCTAAATTAAGCCAACCAACCTGCATCACCCCGCTGGCATTCAGATAATACCAGACATTGTTCAGTTTCAGCCAGCCTGTCTGCATTGCTCCGTTTGGATTCAGATAATACCAGGTGCCACTTAAGTTCAGCCACCCTGTCTGCATAATTCCGTTTCCATCAAAATGATACCAAAATCCGTCAATCTTCTCCCAGCAATTCACAGCATACTTTCCGTTGTAATATACGAATTTCCACTGTGAGCCATTCTGCTGCCAGTTACCGAACTGTACGTTATTGTTGATATATTCCAGGATTCCTCTCGCATCGGCCTCTCCCAGCGCTTTCAGCTTCTCGTCTGAGCTGAGATACTTCTGATAATCGCTTGCATTGCTCAAAAATGCATGCTCCACGATAATTCCCGGGAATCCATTGCGTTTGCTCTGCTGGATCACATAATAATAATCCTGTACTGAACCATCCGGATATTTACTGTTTGCCGAGTTATTGATCTTCACTCCCCGGTTGTATAATCCCAGGCTGACCAGCTGCTTTTGGATACTTGAGGCAAGTTTCTGACCTTCCTGTCCAATATCGGAGCGATAATTGCTATTCGGATAATAGACTTCCGCACCGTATGCACTTGCTCCTGCTGAATTCAGATGAATGCTGACGAACAGATCTGCATTCTTACTCACTGCAAATGTGATTCTGTTTCTCAGATCTGAGCTTACATCCGTAGCACCTCCGACACTGGTATCAGATTCTCGTGTCATATAGACCTGAATTCTTCCGTTTTTCTCCAATGCCTCTTTGCAGTATTTTGCGATCTTAAGTGTTAGTGTCTTCTCATTCGCTCCGTTTCCACTTGTTCCCGGATCGAATCCTCCGTGTCCCGGATCAAGTACCACAACCAGTCTTGTCGATGTACGTCCTGCATATGTCGCAATCTGTGAATCGGCAGACTGTGTATCGATCGCATCGTTGATCACATCCGCAATGCTGTCTTCCTCATGTACGGTTCCATCCTGTGTGATTGCTGTGAAGGATATATCTGCGTCACTAATGTCTGTATTTTCCTCTGTCTTTTCCCCTTCTACAACAGCATCCGGATCTGTCTCACAGATCTGATTGACTGCGAATTTTCCTTCGATTCCACATTTTTTGAAGTTCAAAGAATATTCTTTTTCATCTGCCGTATATGTGATATCTTCTATACTATATGTTCCTGTCCAGGATTCATCTTCATATGTCATCTCGAACACTGCCGCTGATTCCTGAATCTCTGAAGCTTCTACCGAATACTCTTCATTGGTCGATGTGTTTTTGTATCTTAATACCGCTCCTGTAAGAACCGTATCTTTGTTATACCCAACTACAATTTTCTGCGTTCCCGGTGTTGTCACGCTTGGTTTGTCTACGACTACATATTCCAGTGCCGGTTCTGTGCTTTTGCCCTGCTCGGAAGCCTCTACACTCGACACCGTCAGAAGTGACAATACCATTGCAACACACAGCATTACCGAGATGATACCACGCATGTGTCTTTTTTTCATTGTTTCTCCTTTCTTCTTCAGTTTTTTACCTTTTTTTACTCGTATATCATAGCATTCTATCTACGAAAAGTCAAAGAAAGAAGGCGGCACTCGCTTGTGCCGCCTTTCTCTACTTCCTTATTCAATTACTTGACCCATCTTCCATTCCGATCAAATACATATTTTACTCCACCGATTCTATGCTCACCTGTGTATAATCTTCCGGTTGTTCCTGCATAATACCAGCTGCCGTCATATAATTTCCAGCCATTTTTCTGAAGAATTCCGTTCTGATCAAACAGGTATAAGCCCTTAGACGTTCCATATATTCCTGTAATCATTCTTCCATAAGACAAGAAGTAATTTTCAAGCATTCCATCATATGGCTTTCCATCTTTAAAATAGTACCAGATTACTTCTCCCTCATATGTAACCTTATACCAGCCCTCTCTGGAAACATCTATTTTCTTTCCACTTTCATCGTGCAGGAAGTATTTACCACTTTCACTATTATATTCAAGAGTACTTGCTATCATATGACCGCCAGTATAGAATGTGTATTCTGTACCGCCTATTTTCTTTGTAGTTCCAGATACCAGTTTTCCGTTTTCTACGTAAAACCATTCATTCCACGGTGTTTTCTTCCAACCAGCAGTTGTATCCAGATGTCCGTCATTGTTAATCCAATAATAATTTCCCGTCTTTTCATCGTACAAAGCGGAATTCCGTTTCATATAGCCACGACCTTCAAAGTAATAGGTTGCTCCGTTTATTGTTTTTTTGCCTGGCTCAACTGGAGAACCATTTTCCACATAACGCCAGTCACCATATTCCATCAATACCCAGCAAGTTCCCTTTACTTCGCCTTGCCATGCGCCACTGCCAGAAAACTTATTTAATGTACCGTTAATCTCTACAAGATCATTGGAAACCATAAATCCATCTTCAAAATAATATCTTGTGCCGTTAATATTTCTCCAGCCATCATTAACTGCAACAATATCTCCGGTTTTTTCATCCTTTTCCAGATACATCCAATCATTCATTCCCTGTACCCAACCGGATACACCTGTCCCATCCTGTCCGACATAAGAGTATCTGCCAGGAGTATTTTTTGCCGGAACGAGGCTATTCGTAAGCATCTTGCCGTTTTCAAGATAATACATACCATCTTTCCATCCGGTCGGTAATGTACCGTTATCCACATAATACCAGTCACCATCGGCCAGATGCCATCCGGTCTTCTGATCTTCCAAAGTCATCACTTTATGACCATTTTCGTCAAAGATAAATGTCTTATCACCTATTTGCGTCACTCCGACTGCCATAGATCCGGTTTCAGTCAGATAAAAGTCTCCATGCCACTGGTTTTTAAGAATATTTCCTTCGTTATCTGTAAAATACCATTCCAACTGATCCAGTACCCAGTTGTTTGTGATGATTACACCGCTGTTATCAGTATAATATTCGTAACTTTTCTCTCCATCCCAGACATAGAAATTTCCGCTCTGCATGATTCCTTCAGAGTCCATATAATAACGTTTTCCGCCAACTGTAATGAACTCATCACGGGCTGCTTCTCCATTAGCTTTTACATAATACCGGGAACCGTTTACTAACTTCCATCCCTGTGATCTGTCAATTGCACCTTTCGTATTTGCATACAGTACCTTGTCTTCCTCACCGTCAACATAACATGTAAACACACCTGTCTGCATTATGCCGTCCCAATCAAAATAGTACTCAGCGTCACCAATTTTTAATACCTGATTTCTTACTACTACTCCTTCTGAATTAAACCAAAGCCATTTACCAAGCTGACCTGAATAATGCCATGTATTCTTCTTTTCAACAATCTGTCCACCAGGTTCTGCCCAATATTCATTATCATTTACCCAGAAGTGTCCTGATGCCATTACTCCATTATAATAGAAATAATACTTGGATCCGTTAATCACTTCAAATGTATCCTGTAACATCTTTCCATCTTTATAATAATACCAGTCTTCTCCTGACTTCTTCCATCCGTTTTGTCCCTTTGTATCAACAAGTGTTAATATGCCGTCATCACCTGCACGGTAAAGTACACCCTGTACGACTACTTCCTGATTTCTTAACATTTTTCCGTCACTATCGAAGTAGTAATAATTATCTCCTTCTTCCAAGACTTGATTGCGATACTTTGTATAATCACTTCCGAAATATTCATCTCCGTACCAGCCTTGTCTTAAATATCCGTTTTCGTCTGCCCAAATATACCCTGTGATCCATTCCTGTTTTTCCTTATCCCAGTATGAAATCCATTCCTGGCTGTCTCTTAGCATGATTCCATTATCACCAAAGTAATAGCCATGTGTACCGTCTTCGTCTTCGATTTCTGCAATCACATTGGTGAACATCTTATCATTTTCATAATAAAAGTAATTGCCGTCTTCGTCTTCATACCAGCCATTTTTCACTTCAGCTTCTTCTTCACCTTCACCGCTTTGAGCAGCTGCTGTTCCGTTCTGTGCCGTTAGCGCTGAATTTTCATTTGCAAATGGTGTATTGCCTGCATCCTGAGCATTTTGAACGGTACCCTTTTGTTCTTCCTGTGCTTCCGGCATAGTACCAGTCTCCATTAAAGAGTTTCCATCCAGTATATGGAAGACCGCCCTGGAAAATCCATTTTCTACGTCCCCATTGGCACTCACAGGCACGAAAAAAAGACCGCTACGTTTCGTAACGATCTTTTCTTCCTTCAATATATTAATATACTACTACGGTTGTTCCTCTCGGGATATTATCATAAATCCATTTTGCATTCTGGATTTCCAGTCTTACGCAGCCGTGTGACAATGGAATTCCGACTCTTCCATCCATCAGAGTTCCGTTCTTGTTGTACAATACACTGTGGAATAAGTAATTACCATAGAATTGTGTATACCAGTAACATCTTGCTGCTCCAGAATTAAAATAGTAACCTTTTGACTGAACAGTGAATCTTCCGGAAACTGTCGGTGTTGCCGCTGCTCCCGGTGCGCACTGCCAGAACTTATTTATATTCCATGCACCTAAGCGTCCGTTGAATATCGCAACTCTGCAGGTTGCTCTGTTAACAAGAATCAGGTAATTCGTATTACTTGTATAGGCCTGTGCTTTCGCAGTCATCATAGACATATCTGTCGGAAGCATTGCCCCATTTGCACCCAGATAGTATCCATCGATATATCTGTTCTTGGCCATTATTCCCCATATTCCTCCATGAGAATCATTCTGATAGTACATATAATACCAACTGCCCTTTACAGACTGCCAGCCGGTTTTCATTGCTCCGTCTTCACCGAGATAATACCAGTCAGATCCTGCTGCCAGCCAGTTCTTAGCCATTGCACCGCTGCCGTAGAAATAGTACCAGCTGCCATTCACAACTTTCCATCCACCGGCTACCATTCTGTTGCCATTCTGTGGGTCTAAATAGTACCAGGAACCATTCACATACTTCCATCCGGACGCCGGGAGTCCTGACTCATTGTAATAATACCAAGAACCGTTCTCTGCATACCAGCCTTCGCGCATTGCTCCTGCCTTATTGAAATAATATGTAGTTCCGTTAATTGTTTTGGCACAATCTGTCACCAGTAATCCCGGATATGTTTCATTTGCACCATCCAGATAATACCATGCTCCGGCTACTCTTCTCCAGCCTGTTGCACGAAGTCCTGACGGATCCTGATAATACCAGCCTTCCGGCCGCTGCAGCCAGCCACGTACCATTGCTCCGTCCGGATTAAAATAATACGTTGCTCCGTCAATCTCTTTTTCCGGATCTGCCGTCATAAGTCCCGGATGTTCTTCATTATTGACATCCAGATAATACCATTGGCTGTTAATGTTCTTCCAGCCATACACCTTGGCTCCATCCGGCATTGCATAATACCAGCCTTCCGGATACTGTTGCCAGCCACTTCTCATGACTCCGTTTTCTCCGAAGAAATAAGTATTTCCATCTATTTCTTTTTGCTGTCCGGCAACCATGAGATCTCTGTGTTCTTCATTATTCGCATCCAGATAGTACCATGCTCCGTTAATGTTATTCCAGCCATTCACAAAAGCGCCATCAGTCTGTGCATAATACCAGCCTTCCTTTTTTAATATCCAGCCGGTCTGCATGGCTCCCGAGTTATCGAAACTATAATATTTTCCGTTAATCTCCAGAATCTGATCTGCGATCATAAGTCCCGGTTTTTCCTGATTTGCTCCATCCAGATAATACCATGTTGTTCCCTGAAGAATCCATCCTGTCTGCAGTGTGCCATTTTCATCATACAGATACCAGTCTCCTTCTTCATTCTGATACCATCCGGTATGAACAGGCTGTTTTTCTTCTTCATCCTTCGTTCCCTCATCAGGATCTTTTGCATCGACAACCGAAAGTTCATTTGGATCCTTCGTAGTGAACTCTGTTGTCTCATCCGTTTGCCCGTCTACAGATTCTGTCTGCTGACCTGCCGGCTGATTGTTCTCAACGGCAGATACGCTTGTCGGTACCAGCATACACATCGTTAATGCCAGTGCAATGAATGCTTTCCTTCTTTTCATAGCTCTTCCTCCCTGCTTTTTATAAATATCTTCTTACTCCAACCAGAGAATTTCCTTTGTCCCAGGTCTCGTAATAATCTACTCCCTGAATCAGTGTTCCATACTTGGAGTTAAGTGCATGCATCAGCTTTCCGTCACCCAGATATAAAGCGACATGATTGATACTTCCCGACGAATTGGCATACAGCAGAATATCTCCTGCTTTCCACAGACTCTTATCTTTTACATTAATCACCATTCCACCTTTTGCCTGATCATAAGATGATCTTGGAATAGATACTCCCAGATACTTTAATGCCCACTGTGTAAAGCCGCTGCAATCCCATCCTTTTGTTGTCGCACCACCGTAGAGATACGGTGTTGTTACATATCTTTTTATTTCATCAATCTTCTGTTCCAGACTTTCAACTGCAACTCCGCTGCTTCCGATCGTCCATCCATCAATTTCTATATTCGTTGCCATCAATCCTTCTTTATACTCTGTTATATTCGGATCATTTGCTTTATAGAAATAATACCATTTATTATCGATCAACTGCCAGCCTGTACGCATTGCTCCGTCACTTCCGAAATAATAATTATTCCACCAGCCGGTTTTAATCGCTCCACTGCTTTCCAGATAATACCAGATATCTCCCAGTTTTATCCATCCGGTACTCATCAATCCCTCTTTCTGAGGATTTAAATAGTACCAGCGTTTATTTACCAGTTGCCAGCCGTTTACAACCGCACCGCTTGTATTTGCATAATACCAGCCTTCCGGTTTTAAGATCCAGCCGGTCTGCATTGCTCCATTTTCCTGAAAGCTGTAACTTGCTCCATTAATTGTATACCGCTGATTTGCAATCATCAGACCAGGATATGTAACGTTATTTCCTTCCAGATAATACCAGCAGCCGCCAATCAGTTGCCAGCCATTCACAATCGCACCGCTTGTATTCGCATAATACCAGCCTTCTGGTTTTAGAATCCAGCCGGTCTGCATTGCCCCGCTTGCCTCAAACCAATACGATGCATTATTAATCGTTTTTCTAGTTCCCGCAAGCATGGCTCCATTATTATTTTCATCCAGGTAATACCATCTGTTACCATCATATAACCAGCCGGTCTTTCGTTCTCCGTTTGTATTATAATAATACCATACACCTTCCTCTTTATTCCACCCTGATTTTGTGACTGTATATATATTACTGTCGGAATCCTCTTCTCCAGTGTATGTTATTGTTATATTCTCATCTTCCTTACTATCATCGATACTCTGAACATCTTCAACACTCTGATTTTCTTCGCTACTTTGATCACTCTCGGTTACAAATTCATCCGAATTTACTTCTGCTGTATAATTTATGTTTTGTGTTTCACTTTCTTCTGCATATACTGGATTTACAATTTGCACAGAAATTGCTGCGATTCCAACTGCAATCCCGGTTCTCATTATTTTTTTCATTATAAACCTTCTTTCTTTTGCATTCTTACCTAGTATACATGATTTGCTTTTGAAATTCAAATTTCTACTACACGAAATTCTAAAAAGTCTCTTGACTGTAATTATACTTTTACAGCCAAGAGACTTTTTTACTTCGATATTTTCTTTGCGGTCTGTGCTATATTGTACAGATCTCCTTTTCCGTCTACCAGATAGACGTGAATATTATAGGCTCCTTTCGGATCTTCATATGCGCTTATGTCGATATCGCCTTTCCATACATCTCCGTCAAACATTGCGAGTGGTACCCACTGAAGATCACTCTGATCATCATATTTCCATACCGCAGCCATTACTGATTGTATTCCTTTATCTGCATACTGGATATTTTTTACGGTAATCGGAATTTCTTCGGTTTCGGCATTATATTTCCCTGTCTTTGCTTTTCCTACAGGGTCTGTCTGTGCCACAAGTTCTTTCTCGTACTTCTTCTTATCAATCTGCGCCATTTTGTTCAAAAGTTTTGACTTTTTGCCCAGTTCTTTTTCTTCCTGCTCGATTCCGACTTTTTCAGTCAGTGTCTGCTCTGTCGAATACAAATTTGTTCCAAGTCCCAGACGATTTCCTTCGATATCTACTCCCATCGCCGCAAGTGTTGTCGGGAAATTATCAAATGTTGTATAATTTCTTTTTTCATCTGTCTGCTTCTCTGCACTGGAATTAATATACGTTGTATAGACTCGTCGCTCATAATCTTTATCCACATCTTCACAGAAGTCACTGTCCATCGTCGGATGATCACCGGATATCACAATTGTAGTATCTGCCGCGAAATCCTGCTGCTGTATCCAGTCAACAAATTCTTTCGCCTGTCTGCTCGAGCATGCCATAACATTGGCATACTGGTTGTCTCCAAATGTGTCCGGACACAGATCACACACATATCCATCTTCAAAATGTGTATCAACAGTCAACATAGTAAGATTAAATGGTGTATCTTGTTGAGATAACTCCAGCAATCTTTCTTTCGCAAATCCGAATAATTTTTCATCCTCATATCCCCACCAGACTTTATAGTCTTCCGGGATTAGTCCGTTATCATGTGCATAATCATAATCCATAATGTCATACTGACCATGATCCGTAAAATATAATTTTCGTCCTCCGAATGTCGCCTCTGAGCCAATTAGCAGAGTCTGTGAATATCCTTCTTTTTGAAGAATATCTCCCAAAGTAGTAATTTCCGGGAAGAAGGAATCTTGCGTATCCATACCATTAGCACCAATGGATACACTTAATGGCAAGCCTGATGTCTGTCCGAACATTGCTCCCATCGTCCACGTAGTTCCCGGCATTGAATAGCCTCCATTCAGTTTGTTACTTTTCCCCGAAAAATCTTCATTCTCCTGTGCAAGCTGAGTCAGCTCCGGGATCACATTTTCATCAAAAGCTCCACCATTCTTTTTATCCGCATACGTCATTTCCATAGATTCAAGGAATATATAGATCAGATTTTTCTTCTGCTCCGGAAATGTAATATTCACACCGGACGGATCTACATAATTCTTATCTATAAAGGTAGAATATGTATCCTGCCCTTTTAAATAGCTTCCAATATCCAGTCCGTTCCATGTCACTCCAACTGTAATGCCTGTGATTACAATTGCTCCGGTACCAAAAGCAAGTGCTATTTTCTTTAACCTTTTTTTATTTTTTCTATTCGCACACATCAAAAAGATCATACAGCCTAAAATCAATACAACCGGAACCACGCACTCGTTACAGTAATCCTTGATCATATCTGTATTCGTTCCTTCTAGCGGCGCAGTAAGATGGAACACCAATTCATCCATAGAAAGATTCGTCCATGTCTTGAACATCCATTTTGCACTAAAGGCAAGAAGTGTACCTACTACACCTAATAACACGCTAAAAATAATCCCTAAAATTCCTATTATCTTATGTAATTTCTTATTTTTCATTATTCTTCTCTTTTCGTCCATAGTCACCGCTTTTGCGCATATCAGATTTTATTATATACATTTTTTGCCTTGTCCTCAAGAAACTCCTTAAGATTTTATTATTTTTTTATA
>ERZ832317.5786-NODE-5786-length-10796-cov-5.524811_pt1 | contig 10796 bp, 11 predicted proteins | sample MGYA00519695_ERZ832317 | MGnify/ENA primary metagenome ERZ832317 (study PRJEB31850, sample SAMEA3708726) | human gut metagenome | biome: human gut; feature: human-associated habitat; material: faeces | place: China | collected 2014 ...
TCCTTCTGCGCAGACGCTTACAGGTTCTTCTCGTAGGACTCGATCATCTTCTTGACCATCTGGCCGCCCACGGAACCGGCCTCGCGGGAGGTCAGGTCGCCGTTGTAGCCTTCCTTCAGGTTGACGCCCACCTCGCTGGCAGCCTCCATCTTGAACTTATCCATGGCGGCACGGGCCTGGGGCACGTTCAGCTTGTTGGTATTCTTGGTAGACATGATTGCGTTCTCCTTTCTTGCGTTTTCAGCGAAAACCGCCGTTGGGTATCGCAACCATAGATTGTGCCGCCGATGCCCCGAATATGCGCCGGGCGCATCTGGTAAAATTTTGCGTTACTCTGTAAAATCTCAAAAAATTTCAGAAACCCTATCGCTTTTTTTGGTACTCTGTGCTATCATGGCCCTGGTTGCACAGAGAAAGCGAGGAACGATCACATGCTGGATATTTTTGATATTCTGGGCCCGGTGATGGTGGGCCCGTCCAGTTCCCACACGGCGGGAGCGGTCCGCATCGGCAGCATGGCCCGGACGTTGCTGGGCGACGAGCCGGTGGAGGCCAAGATCCATCTGCACGGCTCCTTTGCCGAGACCGGCCCCGGTCACGGCACCGACCGGGCCCTGGTGGCCGGTCTTCTGGGCATGAAGCCCGACGATCTCCGCATACCCTACGCCTACCAGGAGGCTAAAAAGCGTGGGCTGGAGTTCACCATCGACACCGTGGAGCTGCGGGACGCTCACCCCAACACCGCTGTGATCGAAACCTGGGACGCCGGCGGCAAAAAGCTGGAGCTTCAGGCGTGCAGCGTAGGCGGCGGCCGCATCCTGGTGAACAAGGTGGACGGCATCGACGTCAGCTTCGACGGCATGTTCAACACCCTGGTCATCCGGAACCAGGATGAAAACGGCGCCGTGGCGGCGGTGACATCAGTGCTGAACCAGCTGCGCATCAACGTGGCCAATATGAGCCTGTGCCGCCACAAGCGGGGCGGCGACGCGCTGATGGTCATCGAGACCGACCAGCATATCAAGCCCCACCAGGTGGCGTTTCTTTCGGAGCTGACGGGCATTCTGTCGGTGACCTATTACGATAAGGAGGATGATGACGATGTCGCTGGATTCGATGAAGGAAATCTTTGACCGCATGGAAGCCGAGCACAAGCCCTTCTGGGAGATCGTGCTGGAAACGGACATGGACGAGCGCCAGGTGACCCGTCAGCAATCCATGGCAAAAATGCTGACCACCTGGCAATACATGGTGGACGCGGCGGACACCTACACCGGCCGCCGCCGCAGCGTCAGCGGCCTGGTAGGCGGCGACGGCCTGAAAATGCGGCAGTATTCCATCCGGGGCCGGGCCATGTCCGGCGGCTACGTCAGCGAGGTCATCGCCGAGGCCCTGTCCATGGCGGAGTCCAACGCCTGCATGCGCCGCATTGTGGCGGCCCCCACGGCGGGCGCCTGCGGCGTGCTTCCGGCGGTGCTGCTGCCCATGTGCAAGTATGAGGAGCTGAGCCAGCACCGGATCCTGGAGGCCCTGTATGTGGCCAGCGGCATCGGCGCGGTGATCGCCTACAAGGCCTGCATCGCCGGTGCCTCCGGCGGCTGTCAGGCGGAGATCGGCACCGCCTCCGCTATGGCGGCGGGAGCCCTGGTGGCCCTGCGGGACGGCACCGGCCAGCAGATCGGCCACGCCGTGGCCATGGCCCTGAAGAACCTCATGGGCCTGGTGTGCGACCCCGTGGCGGGCCTGGTGGAGGTCCCCTGCGTCAAGCGCAACGTCATCGGCGCGGTGAATGCCATCAGCGCGGCGGACATGGCCCTGGCCGGCATCGAAAGCCGCATCCCCGTGGACGAGGTCATCGACGCCATGGGCGAGGTGGGCCGCCGCATGCCGGTGGAGTTCCGGGAAACCGCCCTGGGCGGCCTGGCCGCCACCCCCACCGGCCGCCGGGTCAAGCAGCAGATGCACCCGGAGTCCCAGGGATTCTGATTCCTGTTCGCAGTATTTTTCTCAAAAATAACAATCCGTATACAAAAGACATCCCCGATGCATGGCATCGGGGATGTCTCAGTTTGTCAAAAAAGCCTCGCAGAGTTTGCCGCCCGCAGGCGGCAAATCAATTGAGATCATTTTCGTCCGGGGCGTGTACCTGGACGAAAATTCTTCTCAGATCACGCCCAGGCCGGTGGCGACCTTGCCGATGAAGTCCTGCACGTTGGTGACCATGGTGGTGGCGGACAGGCTGCCGCGGTCCAGCAGCTTATTCACCACGAACTCCGCCGCGTCCACGGCGTACAGATACACCGGGCGGATGGTGCCGTCGGGCATCACCCGGAAGGACGGCGTCATGTTGCCGGTGGCGATGGTGTGCAGCATGGTGGCAAGGCAGATCACGGTGGTGGACTTGCGCACCAGCTCCCGCATGGCGGCTGCGCCCTCATAGGCGTTGCCGTACACCTCCGGCAGCGGCCCGTCGTCCCGGATGGAGCCGGTGAGCACAAAGGGCACATGGTTCTTCACGCAGCCGTAGATGATGCCGTTGTCGATGTGGTAATCCTCGATAAACTGAGGAATGGACCCGCTGCGGCGGACCTTGTTCAGCACATCCAGGTGGTTATAGTGTCCGTTGGGCTGGGACTGCTGGGTATAGATGTCCTGACCCAGGGCGGTGTGCAGCAGCGCGCCCTCCAGGTCGTGGGTACCCAGGGCGTTGCCCGCCAGCAGGCCGTGGCAGTAGCCGTTGTCGATCAGGGCCTGCATGGCCTTCCGGGCGCCGTCGTCAAAGGCGAAGGCGGGGCCCATGACCCACACGATGTTGCCGTGATCCTTCTCGTGGCGCAGCAGCTCCACCAGCCGGTCATAGTCCTTGGCATAGGAGGTCTCCCGGCTGCGGCCCTGGCGGAACACGAACTGATCCTCCAGCGTCTCGCTGTCCTGGGTGAAGCCGTTGCAGTGCATATAAATGCCGTCCTGGCCGTGCTCGGTGCGGCCCAGGATCACCCGCTGGCCCTTTTTCAGGTTGCGGCTCTCCACCACGGACAGGTGTCCGTCGTCCTCCAGCACCACGCAGCTGTCCATGCGGCTCTCCTCCGCCAGGGTCCAGCGGCCGTTGATCTTGAAATATTCGGGATACATGGACGTGCTGTGGAACTCCTCGGGAGCCACGCCGTCCTTTTCCACCGTCTCCCAGCGGGCGTCCGGCGCATTTTTCAGGGACGGCTGGTCAAAGTCGGGATGGTGATAGGCGGGAAATGCAAAAGCCATGGGGCGTCTCCTTTCTCAGTGCAGGGTGGCGTAGATCACGGCCTTGATAGTGTGCATCCGGTTCTCGGCCTCGTCAAACACCACGGACTGCTTGCTCTCGAACACCTGGTCGGTGACCTCCATCTCGGTGATGCCGAACTTCTTGGCGATGTCTGCGCCGATGGTGGTGCGGGTGTCATGGAAGGAGGGCAGGCAGTGCATGAAGATGGCGCCGGGGGCGGTCATGGCCATGACCTTCTCGTTGACCTGATAAGGGGTCAGCAGGCGGATGCGCTCGGACCACACGCTGTCCGGCTCACCCATGGAGACCCAGATATCGGTGTAGATCACGTCGGCGTCGGTTGCGCCCTGGGTCACATCCTCGGTGAGGGTCACGCTGCCGCCGGTCTCCCGGGCAATGTCCCGGGCCTTCTCCACCAGCCACTCCTCGGGGAACAGCTCCTTGGGAGCGCAGGCGGTGAAGTGCATGCCCATCTTGGCGCAGGCCACCATCAGGGAGTTGCCCATGTTGTTGCGGGCATCGCCGAAATAGGTGAAGCGCACGCCCTTCAGCCGGCCCAGCTTCTCCTCGATGGTCAGCAGGTCCGCCAGCATCTGGGTGGGGTGGAACTGATCGGTGAGGCCGTTCCACACGGGCACGCCTGCATGGTCGGACAGCTCCTGCACCAGATCCTGGCTGAAGCCGCGGTACTCGATGCCGTCATACATCCGGCCCAGCACCCGGGCGGTATCGGCGATGGACTCCTTCTTGCCCATCTGGCTGCTGCCGGGCTCCAGATACGTCACGCCCATGCCCAGGTCCATACCGGCCACCTCGAAGGAGCACCGGGTCCGGGTGGAGGTCTTTTCAAACAGCAGCACGATGTTCTTCCCCTCCAGCCAGCGGTGGGGCACACCGGCGCGCTTCATATCCTTGAAATTTTTGGACAGGTCCAGCAGATAACGGATCTCCGCCGGGGTATAGTCCAGCAGCTTCAGAAAGCTTCTTCCTCTGATATTCACAGCCATAATGATGTTCTCCCTTTCTATTGATAAATATTGATGGAATTGATGGATATTCTCTCAGATCTCGTCCCGCCACAGGGGCATGCTCATGCACCGGGGGCCGCCCCGGCCCCGGGACAGCTCGGCGCTGGGCATTTTCAGCACCCGGATGCCGCTGTCCTCCAGGATCTGGTTGGTGACATAGTTCCGGTCGTACACCACCACCACGCCGGGGGCGATGCACAGGGTGTTGGACCCGTCGTTCCACTGCTCCCGCTCGGCGGCGATCTGGCTGCTGCCGCCGCAGCGGATCAGCTGCACCCGGTCCAGACCCAGATAGCCCGCCAGCACCTGCTCCAGGGGGCCGCTGACCTCCCGGGTGGTGAGCTTGCCCTGTCCCCGGCCCGTCAGCTCGAAGATCCGCAGGGTGCCCAGGATCCCCGGATGCACCGTGAATTTGTCCACGTCCACCTGGGTGAACACGGTATCCAGATGCATGAACGCCCGGGTGCTGGGGATTTCAAAAGCCAGCACCGTGTCGATCTCGGAGCTCTCGTCGGCGAAGATGGCCGATGCCAGCTGCTCGATGGCCTCCGGCTGGGTCCGCTGGGAGATACCCACTCCCAGCACCCGGCGGCTCAGGTTCAGGATGTCCCCGCCCTCGATCCAGAAATACTGGTCCGGCGTATAGTACAGAGGCACCTGCCCGGCGTAGTCCGGATGATGCCGCAGCACATAGTCGCCGTACAGGGTCTCCCGGTTGCGGGTGTCCGTGAACATATGGTTCAGGCTCACGCCCCGGCCGATGCAGGCGAAGGGGTCCCGGGTGAAATACAGGTTGGGGATCGGCGGCATCAGGAACCGGGCCCCGGTGTGCACCAGGCTGGACAGCCGTCCCTGCTCGTTGGGGAACACATCCTGATACGACACGCCCTCCATGGTTTTCAGCACCAGCTCCAGGGGGTCCTGGATATCCAGCAGATACCGCTTCAGGTCGCCCCGGTATCCCATGGCGGTGCTGCCGGCCCGGCGGATGGTCTCCTCCACAAACCGGCGGCGCAGCTCCTCGTCTCCTGCCAGCACCTGGGCCGTCAGGTCCTCCAGATAGACCACCTCCGCCCCGTTGTCCCGCAGGATCTGGGCAAAGCAGTCGTGCTCCCGCTGAGCGCCGTACAGATAGGGAATATCGTCAAACAGCAGCTGGCCCATGGTATTGGGGCTCAGATGCTCCAGCTCCCGGCCCGGCCGCTGCAGAAGCACCCGCTTCAAAGGGCCGATCTCGCTTTTAACGCAAATGGGCATGGAATTTCCTCCTCTCCAGTTCCCCCCTATTTTACCAGATTTCCGGTCCGATTTCTCACCCTGACGCGGCCCGATTTTTGTATTTTAACCGATGTTTTGTCCCGGTACTTTGACACTTTATTGTAATAATACTCGCTTCCCACCGGGTTACTCTGTAAATTCATGCGTTTTTTGCCCGGCCGTCCAGGTAAAACAGGCCGTTTTTGTACAAGATTTTCTGCGCAAAATGTCCCATTCCCCCCTTGGCAGCGCCGCCCGTATGTGGTAAAATAACCCCCATAAGGAGGGGATATTCATGAAACAGACCATCGCCCTGCAAACCCCCGGGCGGTCCGACCTGGACCAAAGCAGCCTGTTCTCTTTTGACCAATTCACCGCCGCCCGGCCCACGGCCCCGGTGATCCACCGGGACGCCCGGTTTCTCCTGGTCCGCAGCGGCAGCGGCGTTATCCGGCTCCAGGGCCGGGAGTATCCCCTGTCCGCCGGAAGCCTGGCGGCCATCCTGCCCTGGCAGATCAGCGAGATCGTCCGGGTGGACGAGCCGTTGGCCTGCAGCGTCATCGCCTATCACTACGATACCGTGGCCCGGGCCGCCCATCTGTTCCGCGGCGAGGATGGCCAGCCCATGCCCATGACCCGGCTGATGGAGACGGTGCCGGTGCTGGAGCTGTCCCCCCGGCAGCGGGCGGAGGCCGGACGCATTGCTGACGGCCTGGCCCGGGAGCTGGGTCTTGCGTCCCTTCAGGAGGAGGGACAGCTGTTTTCCAGTCTCAATGCCGTGAGCCTGCTGGTGCAGCTGACAGTGCTGTTCGCCCGGCAGGCCCTGGCGGCGGACCGCCCCGCTGATGCCCAGGGTCCCGACCACCGGGAGCTGCTGCGGTATATGTACCTCCACTGCGGCCAGAAGCTGACGCTCCAGCAGCTGGCGGACGTGTTCGGGTGCAGCCGGTCCACCGTCAGCGCCCGGATCACCGCCATGACGGGGCTGTCCTTTTTCGACCTGCTCAACGAAATGCGCATCGGCAAAACCGCCGACTATCTGCTGTATACGGACCTGACCCTGAAGGAGCTGGCGGAAATTCTGGGCTATGTGGACGAGTCCCACATCTCCAAGGTGTTCGCCGCCCGGCTGGGCACCCGCATCGGCCAGTACCGGGCCACCTATCAGAAGGTGCAGAACATCTGCCAGATCGAGGAGAGCCGCCTGGGGTACAGTCTGGTGCAGCACATCTACCGTCATTACCGGGAGGACCTCAGCGCCGCCGGGGTGGCCCGGGCCTTCGGCATTTCCGTCCAGCAGCTCAACCGCACCCTGCTGTGCCAGGTGGAGCTGAATTTTGAGGATTTCCTGGCCCTGATCCGGGTGAACCGGGCCTGTAAGCTGCTGACCACCACCCGCATGACGGTGCTGGACATCGCCCTGGAGGTGGGCTACCGCAACGCCAAAACCCTGAACCGGAATTTCCTGAAATACCGCCTCATGACCCCCAGCGCCTACCGCGCCGCCAACTCCGTCCAGTAAATTCTCCTCTCCCCTGCTGCAAAAAACCCGCTGCCGTTCTCCCGGCAGCGGGTTTTTATGCGGCCCGCCGGGGACGTCGGCCCCTACAGGCGCTCTATCGGCGATTCTCTGCCGCGATAATCACCGTTCCCTTCCCCCTTGCAAATCCCCGGAAAATAGGGTATACTGACCCTGGAAAATATATAAAAGGAGCGTGCATTATGGCCGTTTTGAATCATCTGGAGCCCCAGCGTGTTTTTCGTTTCTTCGAGGAGCTGTGCGCCATCCCCCACGGTTCCGGCAACACCAAAGCCGTCAGCGACTGGCTGGTGGACTTTGCCAAGGCCCGGGGCCTGCGGTATGTCCAGGATCAGCTGAACAACGTGGTGATCTTCCGGGACGCCACCCCCGGCTATGAGTCGGCGGAGCCTGTGATCCTCCAGGGTCACATGGACATGGTCTGCGAAAAGGAGCCCGGCTGCGCCAAGGACATGGCCGCCGAGGGCCTGGACCTGGTGCTGGAGGGCGACACCGTTTCCGCCAAGGGCACCACCCTGGGCGGCGACGACGGCATTGCCGTGGCCATGGCCATGGCCATTCTGGACGATGATTCCCTGTCCCACCCGGCCATCGAGGCCATCTTCACCGTGGACGAGGAAACCGGTATGTACGGCGCCGAGGGCCTGGACGTGTCCGTTCTCAAGGGCCGCCGGATGCTGAACATGGACTCCGAGGACGAGGGCATTTTCACCGTCAGCTGCGCCGGCGGTGCCCGGGCCGACTGCTGCCTGCCCGTAACCCGCAGTGCCTTCAGCGCCCCGGTGCTGGAGATCTCCGTCACCGGCCTGGTGGGCGGTCACTCCGGCGCGGAGATCGACAAGGGCCGGGCCAACAGCAGTATGCTGCTGGGCCGGGTGCTGTGCGCCCTGGAGGAAAAGACCGACCTGCGGGTCATCTCCGTCTGCGGCGGTCTCAAGGACAACGCCATCCCCACCAGGTCTGTTGCCCTGGTGGCCGCCGACGCTGCCGCCGCCCAGGCCGTCTGCGCCGAAATGGACGCCGCCTTCAAAAAGGAATACCGGGTCAACGACCCGGCCATCACCGTCTCCGTCCGCCCGGCGGAAACCGACCTGCTGCCCCTGGATGAAAGCTCCAGCCGCAGCGTGGTGTGTATGCTCACCTGCCTGCCCAACGGCATCCAGGCCATGAGCGCCGATATGCCCGGCCTGGTGCAGACCTCCCTGAACCTGGGCATCCTCACCACCGGGGACGACGCCGTTCACGCCTCCTTCAGCGTCCGCAGCAGCGTGGCCACCCAGAAGCAGATGCTCATCCAGCGCCTTCGCTGCCTGATGGAGCGGCTGGGCGGCTCTGTCAGCACCCACGGCGAATACCCCGGCTGGGAGTATATGCCCCAGTCCCCCCTGCGGGACCTGATGGTTCAGGTGTTCACCGACCAGTACGGCTACGCCCCCAAGGTGGAGGCCATCCACGCCGGTCTGGAGTGCGGTCTGTTCTCCGCCAAGCTGCCGGGTCTGGACTGCGTGTCCTTCGGTCCCGATCTGAAGGAAATTCACACCTTCCGGGAGTCCATGTCCGTGGCCTCCGTGCAGCGGGTGTACGCCATGGTGGTGGAGACCCTCAAGCGTATGCATTGACCCGGTGTGTCCCTGCCCTGTCCCGGGTCAGAACCCGGGACATCCCAGGGTGTATCGGGACAAAATTCGCGATAAATGAGGTAAGTTCATGTTTTATATCTGGTGGCCCGCGTATATTGTCCCGGGCCTGATGGTGCTGGCGGGCTTTGCGGGGCAGCTGCTGCCGGGCCGGAAATACCGCAGTCCCCAGGGCCCCCTGGCTCCCGAGCGGCAGAAATTCGCTGACGGCCTGTTTCTGAAGCTGCTGCGGCAGTCCGGCCTGGTCTTTGCGGCTCTGTCGTTTATGATTATGCGTTCTGTGCGGCTGATGGCCAGCTCCGGGCAGCAGATTCTGCTGTATATCGCCGTAATTCTGCAAATTATCGGGGCGGTGGCCCTGATATTGCCGGTGGAGCGCAATATGAAGGCGTATTTTGACGACCAGGAGGATGAAACATGAGCATCACCGAGCTGGCTCCTGCCAAGCTGAACCTGACCCTGGACGTAGGGGCCCGCCGCCCGGACGGGTACCACGAGATCATCTCCGTCATGCAGAGCGCCGCTCTATATGACGTTGTAACGCTGGAAACCGTCGAAACAGACGATATTGTGGTGGAATGCCCGGGCACGGATCTGCCCACCGGGCCGGACAACCTGGCCTGGAAAGCGGCGGACGTCTTTTTCCAGGAGACAAATATCCCCCATACAGGGATTTTCATCCGATTGGAGAAGAAGATCCCCTCCCAGGCCGGTCTTGGAGGCGGCAGCAGTGACGCCGCCGCCGTATTGCGGGGCATGAGACGTCTATTCAGTGCCAATGTGTCCGATGAAGCGTTAGAAACCATGGCCGCCCGGGTGGGCAGCGACGTTCCCTACTGTGTCCGGGGCGGAACCGCCCTGGCCCGGGGCCGGGGCGAACGGCTTACCGCTCTTTTGCCGCTTCCTATGTGCTGGTTCGTTATTGCGAGGCCCCCGGTGGCCCACTCCACCGCCGTGATGTTCCGGAAGCTGGACGAGATCGCCATTGCAAACCGCCCGGATTTCGATGCCATGGCCAAAGCGCTGGAAATTGGCGACCTGGCGCATATTTGCCGTCTGGTGGGGAACGTTTTTGAGCAGGCCCTGCCGGAGGACAGTGAGGTTTTCACCATTCGCCGCCAGCTTTCCCGTCTGGGAGCCGACGCCGCGTGCATGACCGGCTCCGGTTCCGCCGTAATGGGGCTGTTCCGCCGGGAGGAAACCGCCCGGCTGGCCGCCCGGGAGCTGGAAAAATCCTATCCCCTGACTTTTTTGGCCCCCCGGCTGTGAAACCGGTATAAAATACGAAAACGCCGTCCATACTGTAGGAAATTCCTGCATAGGACGGTGTTTTTGTATGAAAAAATCACATTTCCGATACTGGGAGCTGGCGCTGCTGCTGGCCCTGGCCGTGACCATTCTGTGGGGGGCGGCTTCCCTGGGGCAGCAGGAGGAGCTGGGCCGGAAGGTCATCCGCCTCCACGTCATCGCCAACTCCGACTCCCCGGAGGATCAGGCCCTGAAGCTGCGGGTCCGGGACCGGGTGCTGGCCCGGGCCCAGGAAATTCTGGAGCAGTCGGCGGACCGGGCGGAGGCAGAGATTCGCCTGCGGGAGAGCCTGCCGGAACTGGAGGCCATCGCCGAGGAGACGGTACGGGCCAACGGCTATGACTACGCCGTGACGGCGGAGCTGGAGGACACGGCCTTTCCCACCAAGGAATATGACGGCTTCTCTCTTCCAGCCGGGGAGTATCTGGCCCTGCGGATTCTGATTGGGGAGGGCGTCGGACAGAACTGGTGGTGTGTGGTGTTTCCGCCCCTGTGCACCGCTGCCTCCGCGGGCGTGCCGGAGACGGCCCTGGCCGCTGGCCTGACGGAAGACCAGGTCAGCCTGATGACGGAGGAGGATGGCGGCTACCAGCTGAAATTCAAGGCCGTGGAGCTGTGGGAGCGCCTGAAGGCGGCGCTGGAGTGAGCGGGAGCCGCCCTTGACACGGCCCGCTGGGAACGGTATCATAAGGGCCGGGACCGGACTTTCCTGCGGCCCCGCGGCGGGGAGCGGCGGATGGCCGGATGCTCCGCACTTTCCAGCG
>ERZ832317.5794-NODE-5794-length-10783-cov-4.003262_pt1 | contig 10783 bp, 6 predicted proteins | sample MGYA00519695_ERZ832317 | MGnify/ENA primary metagenome ERZ832317 (study PRJEB31850, sample SAMEA3708726) | human gut metagenome | biome: human gut; feature: human-associated habitat; material: faeces | place: China | collected 2014 ...
AATTAAAGTAATACAAATGGATGGTGGAGGGAGGTAATCATGGTATGAAAAGAAGAAATATTATATTATTGATTTCGATTCCGTTAGGCATTATGTTAATTGTATATTATGGCTATACCGCATTAGATACCTGGATCCAGTTTCAAATTATAACAGGAAATGGTATTTTGGTAGCAAATAGTGAATGGATATTTTCCATTCAAAACACATTTCTTTTCATATTGAAATGGTTTGGACCGATCTTATCAATCATATGTATATACGGAATTCTAAAATTGTTAAAAAAGAATGAATAAAGAAAAACTCCAGAATCAATTTTATACTGCTGATTCTGGAGTTTCTTTTACTTAGAAATGATATAATTTCACTTTATTACTTCTCTTTACTATATTCCAGAGAAGCTTCCACAAATCCCTTAAACAGCGGATGTGGTTTGTTCGGACGGGATTTGAGTTCCGGATGTGCCTGTGTTCCGATGAACCAAGGATGTTCCGGAATTTCCACCATCTCTACGATTCTGCCGTCCGGAGAAAGTCCGGATAAGAGCATACCGTTCTGGGTAAGAGCATCACGGTAGTCATTGTTGACTTCATAACGATGACGATGACGTTCGTGGATTTCTTCTTTTCCATATAATTTATAAGCTTTTGATTCTTTGTTAAGAACACAAGGATAAGAACCAAGACGAAGGGTTCCACCGATATCTTCAATACCGATTTGGTCAGGCATGATGTGGATGACCGGATGTGTAGTGTTTGGATTCAGTTCTACGCTGTGTGCATCATGATATCCGACAACGTCTCTTGCAAATTCTACGATGGCAAGCTGCATTCCAAGGCAGAGTCCGAGGAACGGAACCTTATGTGTTCTTGCATATTTGATGGCTTCGATCTTACCTTCGATACCACGGTCACCGAATCCACCAGGTACGAGGATACCACTTACATCACCGAGAAGTTCATCGACATTTTCCGGTGTGACAGTTTCAGAGTCAATCCATTTGATATTTACGGTTGTGTGGCTGTAGATGCCACCATGTTTTAATGCTTCAACAACACTGATGTATGCGTCATGGAGCTGGATATATTTGCCGACCAGGGCGACTGTTACATCCTGTGTCGGATGCTTCAGGCATTCGACCATCTCTTTCCAGTCTTTCAGATCCGGTTCCGGACAGTCAAGCTTCAGGCATTCGCATACAACGGAAGCGAGATGTTCTTCTTCCATGGCGAGTGGTGCTTCGTAAAGGTATTCCACATCCAGGTTCTGAAGAACGTGATCAGATGGCACGTTACAGAAGAGGGCGATCTTGTCTTTGATTCCCTGATCCAGTGGATGCTCAGAACGGCAGACCAGAATATCCGGCTGGATTCCCATTCCCTGTAATTCTTTTACGCTTGCCTGAGTCGGTTTGGTCTTCATCTCCTGGGAAGCATGCAGATATGGGATCAGTGTGACGTGGATCAGCGCAACATTGTCATGTCCCATATCATGTTGGAACTGGCGGATAGATTCCAGGAAAGGCTGGCTTTCGATGTCTCCGACGGTTCCACCGACTTCGATGATCGCAATCTCGGTATCTGTAGCTGCAGGGTTACGATAGAAACGGCTCTTGATCTCATTCGTGATATGCGGGATGACCTGTACGGTTCCTCCACCAAAATCTCCACGACGTTCTTTCTGAAGAACGGACCAGTAAATCTTTCCTGTCGTTACATTCGAGTTCTTGGTAAGACTTTCATCGATAAATCTTTCATAATGTCCAAGGTCAAGGTCTGTCTCCGCTCCATCGTCTGTTACAAAAACTTCACCGTGTTGTACCGGATTCATTGTACCCGGGTCAATGTTGATGTACGGATCAAATTTCTGCATTGTAACTGTGTACCCGCGTGCCTTGAGCAGACGCCCAAGAGAAGCTGCTGTGATTCCTTTTCCAAGACCTGAGACAACGCCTCCGGTAACAAATACATACTTAACTGCCATAGTTCCAGTTCCCTCCTTATGGTAATTTTTTTTGTCTACTACTCATTGTGTTCTGTAAAAAATAAGATAGAATGCGATTTCTATTCATCAGAAAAGTCCGGTATAACCTTCTGACAGATAAAAATAGAAAAAAACCCCATAAAAACAAATTTATGTGGCTCCCTCGCTACTTTGATTTCCCCTTGAAATCAATTCCCCTATAAAATACTTTAAAAGTATACACCCATTCCAGAAAAAAATACAACAATTTTTTTTGAAATGGGTGTATAAAAATCAAAAATATAATATTTGTCTACTGATAGATCGGTTTTTTCTCGTATCTCGGTTCAGATGTAACCTGGATGGATAACTTCTGGAACAGACGGATATCTACATTTGCAAGCATAACGGATACATGAGCCTGGCAGCCTTTTAAATTCGGGACTTGTCTGAGTGCCTGTTCAGCAACCGGATTGGAAGAGGCACTGATAGAAAGTGCAATCAGAGCTTCATCGATGTGAAGTCTTGGGTTCTTGCTTCCAAGGAATTCGGTTTTAACTTTCTGGATCGGTTCCAGTGCAGTCGGTGAGATTAGGTGCATATCATGATCGATTCCGGCGAGTTCTTTTAAGGCGTTCAGGATCAGGGCAGCAGATGCGCCAAGCAGATCAGAGGTTTTTCCTGTTACGATGCGTCCGTCCGGAAGCTCCAGAGCGGCAGCCGGTGCACCGGTTTCTTCAGCGCGTGCAAGAGCGGCATCAACAACCTTACGGTCATGTACGGTAACTCCTGCCTGATTCATCAGAAGCTCGACCTTATAAGTCTCTTCCTTCGGGCATTCACCGGAAAGGAAACGGTCCATGGTGCGGTAGTAGCGGCGAATGATCTCCTGACGGGAAGCTTCTTTGCAGACTTCATCGTCACAGATGCAGTTACCAGCCATGTTAACACCCATGTCTGTTGGTGATTTGTATGGATTTTCTCCGTAAATGCGCTCAAAAATTGCACTCAGTACAGGGAAGATCTCTACGTCACGGTTGTAGTTGACGGTAGTAACACCGTAAGCTTCCAGATGGAACGGGTCGATCATATTTACATCGTTAAGGTCAGCAGTAGCTGCTTCATATGCTAAGTTGACCGGATGCTTTAACGGGATATTCCAGATCGGGAAGGTTTCGAATTTGGCATATCCTGCACGGACTCCGTGCTTGTGCTCATGATAGAGCTGGGAAAGGCAGGTAGCCATCTTTCCACTTCCAGGTCCAGGTGCGGTGATGACAACCAGAGGTCTGCTTGTCTCAATATATTCGTTCCTTCCGTATCCTTCGTCACTTACGATCAGCGGGATGTTGGAAGGATAACCTTCTATTACATAATGGATATAAACTTTAATGCCAAGCTTTTCCAGACGTCCTTTGAAAAGATCGGCACTGTTCTGTCCGGAGTACTGTGTGATAACAACACTTCCGACAAAGAGACCATTGGCTTCAAATTCGTCTTTCAGGCGGAGAACGTCAGTGTCATAAGTGATCCCGAGGTCACCGCGGATTTTGTTGGCTTCAATATCGGCTGCACTGATAACGATCACAATCTCTGCGGTATCCGATAATTCTTTTAGTAAATGTAATTTGCTGTCCGGCTGAAATCCAGGAAGCACGCGGGAAGCATGATAGTCATCGAAAAGCTTTCCACCGAATTCGAGATACAGTTTGTTGTCAAACTGATTGATTCGCTCACGAATGTGAGAAGACTGCATTTGCAGGTATTTTTCATTATCAAACCCAATTTTCATAAAGTTCCATCCTTTTTGTCCATAATTTTACTTTCATAGAAGCAATTCAAACCTAGTATACTATAAAATATGACTTTTTTACAATCTTTTCATAAATTTTTCATTGATTTCTAAAAAACGCCTACTTATAATAGAGAGGACGACACTTAGGAGGTAGGTATGGATAACCAGAATAATAGAAATAAGCAAAACCTTCCGGGAAATAATAACCCGAATAATAAAAATAACCGCCAAAGATGGAATATTATATTATTTACCGTTATGCTGATCTCGTTTATCGTATTTGCGCTGTATCAGTTCCGGGAAGACACAGATGCCCGGGAGATTACCTATGATCAGTTCCTGAACATGGTAGATTCCGGGGAAGTTAAGAAAGTTGTGATCGAGGATGACAAGATTGTGATCACAGCGAAGACAGAAGCTGAGATGAAGAACAGCAAGAAAAAAGGCGCTTCGGAGAGCGATGTGGTCGAAGGTTCTGTAGCAGATAACAACGACAGCAGCAGTAAGGACAGCAGCGATGACAGTACAGGTCTGTTCAGTAATGTGACAAGGAAGCAGTATTATACCGGTATTGTGAAGGATGATACCCTTTCGGACAGACTGTATAAAGCAGGTGTTGAGTATGAACAGAAGATACCGGATTCTACATCTTATATGGTGATGAATCTTCTGGTCAACATTGTTCCGCTTGTGATCATGATCGGTCTGGGCGTGATGCTGATGCGCCGTATGACAAAGGGTGGCGGCATGATGGGCGTTGGAAAGAGCAATGCCAAGATGTATGTGGAAAAATCTACCGGAGTCACATTTAAGGATGTAGCCGGTCAGGATGAAGCAAAAGAATCCTTGCAGGAAGTAGTCGATTTCCTGCATAACCCTGGCAAATACACCGGAATCGGAGCGAAGCTTCCGAAAGGAGCACTTCTTGTAGGTCCTCCCGGAACCGGTAAGACACTTCTTGCAAAAGCAGTTGCCGGAGAAGCAAAAGTACCGTTCTTCTCTCTTTCGGGTTCTGCATTTGTTGAGATGTATGTCGGTGTCGGAGCGTCAAGAGTACGTGACCTCTTTAAGCAGGCACAGCAGATGGCGCCGTGTATTATTTTTATCGATGAGATCGATGCGATCGGAAAAAGCAGAGATTCACAGCTTGGTGGTAATGATGAAAGAGAACAGACACTGAATCAGCTCCTTGCAGAGATGGATGGATTTGACAGTAATAAAGGTCTTCTGCTTCTTGCGGCAACGAACCGTCCGGAGATCCTGGATCCGGCGCTTCTCCGTCCGGGAAGATTTGACAGACGTATCATCGTAGATAAGCCAGATCTCAAGGGACGTATTGATGTCCTGAAAGTACATGCCAAAGATGTTAAGATGGATGAGACAGTCAATCTGGAAGAGATTGCACTTGCAACTTCCGGGGCAGTCGGTTCTGATCTTGCCAATATGATCAACGAGGCTGCGATCAATGCAGTAAAAAAAGGAAGAAATGTTGTATCCCAGGCAGACCTTTTTGAGGCTGTTGAGGTCGTTCTTGTGGGTAAAGAGAAGAAAGACCGTATCATGAGCCAGAAAGAACGCCGTATCGTATCATACCATGAAGTCGGTCATGCACTGGTAACTGCCCTTCAGAAGGACGCAGAACCGGTACAGAAGATTACAATCGTTCCGAGAACCATGGGTGCACTCGGTTATGTGATGCAGACACCGGAGGAAGAGAAGTTCCTGAATACCAAGGCTGAGCTGGAAGCAATGCTGGTGACAGCCCTTGCAGGACGTGCAGCAGAGGAACTGGTGTTTGACACAGTTACAACCGGAGCATCGAACGATATTGAGCAGGCAACCAAGATCGCAAGAGCGATGGTAACACAGTATGGTATGTCTGAAAAATTCGGACTTATCGGACTGGAATCTATCCAAAACCGTTATCTGGACGGAAGAGCTGTTATGAACTGCGGAGAGGCAACCGCGGCAGAAATCGATCAGGAAGTTATGAAGATGCTGAAGGGAGCATATGCAGAAGCGAAGAGAATGCTTTCCGAGCATCGTGAAACGATGGATCAGATCGCCGGATTCCTGATTGAGAAAGAGACGATCACCGGAAAAGAATTCATGAAGATTTACCGCAGATGTGAAGGAATTCCGGAACCGGAAGAAAAGAAAGAAGAGAATTCTGTAAAAGAGCAGACGATCGAGATGCTGAAGAAAGAGGCAGATACCGAAGCTGCACAGCAGGAAGAGAAAGAAACGCAGAAGAAAGTAGAAAGAGACGAAGACGGATTCATCCTTCCGCAGAAGCGTGACTAGTCTAAAATAACAGAAGATGCAGAGGTTTCAGAACAATAGGTTCTGGAGCCTCTTTTTTTCTGTAGATTCTTTTGAAAGAATGACTTGTATTGTCTGCAGGAAGCAAGGTATAATGTGACTATGGAAAATCAGACATTTATTATTGAAGACGAACTTAAAAAACTTCCTGGGAAACCGGGAGTCTATCTGATGCATGGGGAAAAGGACGAGATCATTTATGTTGGAAAGGCGATCAGCCTGAAGAACCGTGTCAGACAGTATTTTCAGCCGAGCAGGAACAGGGGAGCCAAGATTGACCAGATGGTGACGCATATCACCCGGTTTGAGTATATCGTGACGGATTCGGAACTGGAAGCACTGGTTCTGGAATGCAATCTGATCAAGGAACACCGGCCAAAGTACAATACGATGCTGATGGATGATAAGAGTTATCCATTTATCAAAGTGACAACCGGCGAAGCATATCCAAGGATTATGATGGCAAGGCAGATGAAGAAGGACAAGTCAAAGTATTTCGGCCCTTATACCAGTGTGACGGCGGTAAAAGATACGATCGAACTGATCCGGAAGCTTTACCGTCTGCGTAGCTGTAACCGCATCCTTCCGCGCGATATCGGGAAAGAAAGATGCTGTCTCTATCATCATATCAAGCAGTGCGATGCACCGTGTCAGGGGTATATTTCGCAGGAAAAATACAGAGAGTCGGTTGATGAAGTACTCAAATTCCTGGGAGGAAATTATGATAAAATCTTAAAGGATCTGGAGAAAAAGATGCAGGAGGCATCGGATGATCTGGAATTTGAGAAAGCAATTGAATACCGGGAGCTTCTGCACAGCGTGAAGCAGATTGCACAGAAGCAGAAGATTACCGATACAGGGGGCGAGGACCGGGATATTGTGGCTCTTGCAAGAGAGCATGAGGATGCGGTGGTACAGGTATTCTTTATCCGCAATGGTCGTCTGATCGGCAGAGATCATTTTTATCTGCGGATTGCCCAGGGAGATGAAAATGCAGAGATCCTCTCCAGCTTTATTAAGCAGTTTTATGCCGGAACGCCATATATTCCGGGCGAACTGATGCTTCCGGTAGAACCGGAAGAGCGGGAGATCCTGGAAGCATGGCTTGGAGAAAAACGTGGGCATAAGGTTCATTTCCGTATCCCGAAAAAAGGGGAAAAAGAAAAGCTTGTTGAGCTTGCGGCGAAAAATGCAAAGATGGTACTGGAAAAAGATAAGGAGCGTATCAAGCGTGAAGAAGGAAGAACGATCGGTGCAGTAAAAGAAATAGAAAAGTTGCTTGATCTTAATAACCTGGTGCGTATGGAGGCGTATGATATTTCCAATACCAATGGATTTGCCTCGGTAGGGTCGATGATTGTTTATGAGAGGGGCAAACCGAAACGAAACGATTATCGTAAGTTCCACATTAAGGGTGTGCAGGGGGCGGATGATTATGCAAGTATGCGTGAGGTCCTCACCAGAAGATTCCGGCATGGTCTGGAGGAACAGAAAAGCGGGAAAGAGCTGGGAAGTTTTAATGTTTTTCCGGATCTGATCATGATGGATGGTGGAAAAGGACAGGTTAATATAGCACTGGAAGTACTGGATGAACTTCATATATCCATTCCGGTATGCGGTATGGTCAAAGATGACCACCATCGGACGAGAGGACTCTACTATCAGAATATCGAGATTCCGATCGACCGCAATTCCGAAGGGTTTCGACTGATCACAAGAGTGCAGGATGAGGCGCACAGATTTGCTATAGAATTTCACCGGAAACTGCGTAGTCAGGGACAAGTGCATTCGATCCTGGATGATATTCCGGGAATCGGACCTGCGAGAAGGAAAGCACTGATGCGGACATTTGCCAGTCTGGATGAGATTAAGAATGCAGAGGTGGAAGATTTGAAAAAAATTCCATCAATGGATGAAAAATCAGCCAAAAGCGTGTATAATTTTTTCAGAGGAAGCGAAATGGAAGATACAGAAGCTACTCGGATGGAAGAACAATAAAAGGAGACAGGACTATGGGAGTAACATTAACAAAAATCATAGAGAAGATGGAACTTAGAAATCTTACTCCGGATGTCGATATGACACAGCGGGAAGTAAAAATTCCGGATATTAACCGTCCGGCACTTCAGCTCGCCGGATTTTTTGATCATTTTGATTGCGAACGGATTCAGCTTATCGGATATGTAGAGTACACTTATCTGCAGACACTGGAATATGAGCATAAGATGAAAATATATGATACACTGCTTGATTATGGGATTCCATGCTTTATTTTCTGCAGAAATCTGCAGCCGGATCCGGAATTTCTGGAGAAAGCAGTGAAGAACAATATTCCGGTATTTATTACGGATAAACAGACCTCTTCCTTTTCAGCAGAACTGATCCGCTGGATGAAAGTGGAACTGGCACCGTGTATTTCAATTCACGGGGTACTGGTGGACTGTTATGGAGTCGGTGTTCTGATCATGGGAGACAGCGGTATCGGTAAAAGTGAGGCGGCACTGGAGCTGATCAAGCGAGGTCATCGTCTGGTAACAGATGACGTGGTGGAGATCCGGAAGGTCAGTGATGATACTCTTGTTGGTACAGCACCGGATATTACCCGCCATTTTATTGAACTTCGCGGAATTGGTATCATTGACGTAAAGACGCTGTTTGGTGTGCAGAGTGTAAGAGAGACACAAAATATTGATCTCGTCATCACGCTTGAGGACTGGAACAAGGATCGTGAGTACGACAGGCTTGGACTTACTGAGGAGTATACAGAATTTCTTGGTAATAAGGTTGTATGCCACAGTATTCCAATCCGTCCGGGACGTAATGTTGCCATTATCGTAGAATCAGCGGCAGTCAACCACAGACAGAAACAAATGGGCTATAACGCAGCTCAGGAGCTGTACCGCCGGGTACAGGAAAATCTAAAAAAGAATATGTAAGGAGCAGGAGACAGATGAAATATTGTTTTGGTATCGATATAGGCGGAACGACAGTAAAGATGGGACTTTTTCAGGAAGACGGAGAGCTTCTTGACAAATGGGAGATCAAGACACGTACGGAGAACCAGGGAGAAGCAATCCTCCCGGATATTGCGCAGGCAGTGAAAGCAAAGATGGCAGAAAAGGACCTGGTGAAAGAACAGATCATTGGACTCGGAATGGGACTTCCGGCACCGGTAAACGAGGATGGAATTGTTCAGAATACAGCAAATCTCGGATGGGGATACAAAGAAGTCACACGTGAACTGGAAGAACTTCTTGACGGAATGAAAGTGATTCCGGGGAATGATGCAAATGTAGCTGCGCTTGGCGAGATGTGGAAAGGTGGTGGAAAAGGTCACAAGAATGTCATTATGGTTACTCTTGGAACCGGTGTTGGCGGTGGAATCATCGTGGATGGAAAGTGCCTTGTAGGGGCACACGGAGCTGGCGGAGAGATCGGTCATCTGTGTGTAAACTACCAGGAGACAGAAACCTGTGGATGTGGAAAGAAAGGCTGTCTGGAACAGTATGCTTCTGCAACAGGAATCACAAGACTTGCCAATATGCGTCTTGCAAAAGATGAGAAACCAAGTACCCTCAGAAATGTGGCAGAGATGTCTGCGAAAGAAGTGTTTGATGCAGTGAAAGCCGGAGACGAAGTTGCAATCGAAATCGCAACTGAATTTGGAAAGTATCTGGGACATGCGCTGGCGAACCTTGCAGCTGCATGTGATCCGGCGGTTATCGTAATCGGCGGAGGGGTATCAAAAGCCGGAGAGGTTCTGCTGGATTACATCAAAGGTCCATTTAAAGAAATGGCATTCTTTGCAGATAAAGATACAGAATTTGCACTTGCAGAGCTTGCAAATGATGCAGGAATCTGCGGAGCAGCAAAACTGGTACTGAAATAAGTGAAAGATATTATAAAAAATAAAAATCTTGTGAGAAATATTTAACATTCTTGCAAGATTTTTGTTTTTTTGCAGAAGAAAATGAAGAATGAGAAATGTTTACATTTGACATTCTTCACAAAATGATGTAGACTTATCGTAGTAACATTGTTAAATAAGCCTATAAACTCTAAATAATTGTGAAAAGGAAGACAAAATGATAATACGTAAAACATTAAGAGAGCAAGTAGTTGAAATTTTAAGACACAAGATTTTATCAGGAGAGATCAAACCGGGAGAACGAATTATAGAGGCAAAAGTAGCAGAAGAGCTGAAAGTCAGCAGAGGTCCTTTAAGAGAAGCTCTCAGGCAGATCGAAGAAGAAGGGCTGGTTGTATATGAAGCACAGAAAGGCTGCGTAGTAAAGACGATGACTTATGAAGAGATGCAGGAAACATACCTGATCCAGTCTACGCTTGAGAAACTGGCAGTGCAGATGTGCGGGGGAGAGATCAGCAAAGAACAGGATGAAGAGATGCAGAAGCTTGTCCTTTCCATGGAGAAAGCGGCCAATCAGAAAAATCTGTATGAAGTTATAGAATTCGATGAACAGTTCCATGAATGTATTGTGAAGACCGCACACAGTGAAAAACTTCATAGAATCTGGAAAATACTGGAAGGAGGGAATACGGCGGCATATTATACGATGGATACAAAAACTCTGGTACCATTTGATGTGGTCCACATCAATCATCAGAGAATTTTGGATCTGTTTCATAATGGGACAGTCGAAGATATCTGTAAAGAGATAGAATTACACTACATGGTTGTCCCGC
>ERZ832317.5799-NODE-5799-length-10777-cov-3.621060_pt1 | contig 10777 bp, 9 predicted proteins | sample MGYA00519695_ERZ832317 | MGnify/ENA primary metagenome ERZ832317 (study PRJEB31850, sample SAMEA3708726) | human gut metagenome | biome: human gut; feature: human-associated habitat; material: faeces | place: China | collected 2014 ...
CGGACGATACGCTGGCGGCAGCCACCATTGTGTGGAACTATGTAGGTGAACTGATCTTCAATATGCTGGTGCTGGTGGGCGCGATCAAGATGAGCGACCGCATCATCCGGGAGCTGATGGGCCTTGGCTGATTCAGCGCCACAGACCCTCTGTGCTGACGGTGTCTTCGCCGTTCTCCCGTGCTTTGCGAACACGGTAGGAGAAATACTCCATAGCGGCAGCGTCATCCCGTGCCTGCATAACAAGATCGCAGACAAAGCGGATCAGCGAAAGCAGCCAGGACAGCACTACCAGCCCTACAAGGACGAACAGGATGCGGTCTGCCAGCACGGTATGGGCGCGATACCAGCCGTGGAACACCGTCAGCATGGACACGGTGTACAAAAGCGGGATGGTCATCCGTGTCAGCGCGGCCAGCCGGGAGAGAAGCGCCAGGATGCCAAGCCCGGCGATCATCAGAAAAGCGATCATGTGTCACGACCTCCTTCATCGGGTTTGTGGCATAGTACCATGACTGCACAGACAAAGCAAGAGTCTGTTCAGCAAAACTCAGAAAAAACTCGGAGGTGATCCATTGGAGGTCCGCATCAACAAAGAAGTACGAAATTACCAGGAGAGTCTATTCTTCGGGCTGTCCCTGCGGCAGTTGCAGTTCGCACTGCTGGCGGTCGCCGTGGCAGTGGGCGTATATTTCGGCCTGCGCCCTGTGCTGGGGAATGGGGAGATCGGCTGGGTCTGCGTGCTTGCAGCCTTTCCCTTTGCCCTGGGCGGCTTTTTTCAGTATAACGGCATGACGCTGGAACGCTTTCTGCTCGCGTATATCCGCTCGGAATTCCGGTTTCCCCGCAGGCTCGTATTCAAATCGGACAACATATACGCCAAAGCTCTGGAAAATTCAACGATAAAGGAGGCTCTCAAACTTGATTAAAACTCTGCAAAATACACTGAAGCAGGACAAAGAAAGATTTACGGTTCCGAAATCTGTACAGGACATCATCCCCATCCGCCGCATCTGGCCGGATGGGGTCTTTCAATTTGGCAGCAAGTATTCTAAAACACTGCGTTTTAGCGACATCAACTACGCCATCGCCTCGAAAGAGGATAAGACAGCCATGTTTCTCAGCTATTCCGAGCTGCTGAACGCGCTGGACACCGGCTCCACCACGAAGATCACCATCAACAATAAGCGCCTGGACCGGCGCAATTTTGAGCAGGAGATCCTCATCCCGCCCAAGGGAGATGATCTGGACGGCGGACGCAAGGAATACAACGCCATGCTGCTGGATAAGGTTACCGATTCATCCAACAGCGTGGTGCAGGAACGCTACATCACCCTGTCCGTCCACAAGAAAAATGTGGAGGAAGCCCGCGCATTTTTTGACCGCACGGTCCATGACGCCTCTTCCCGTCTGAACCACATGGACTCCCACTGCGAGGAACTGGAGGCGACAGACCGCCTCCACATCCTGCATGATTTCTACCGTGTGGGAGAGGAAAGCGAGTTCCGCTTTGACCTCCGGGAGAACATGAAGAACGGGCGCTCCTTCAAGGACGCCATCTGCCCGGACAGCATGGAATTCAAAAAGGATCATTTTATCATGGGCGGTAAATATGGCCGGGTGCTTTTTTTGAAGGAGTATGCCAGCTACATCAAGGATTCCATGATCAATGAGCTTACCAGCCTGAACCGCAGTCTCATGCTGTCCATTGATATCATCCCTGTCCCTACCGACGAGGCGGTGCGGGAGATGCAGAACCGCCTGCTGGGTGTGGAGACCAATGTGACCAACTGGCAGCGCCGGCAGAACGCTAACAATAACTTTTCTGCCGTTGTCCCCTACGATCTGGAGCAGCAGCGCAAGGAGACCCGCGAGATGCTGGACGATCTCACCACCCGCGACCAGCGGATGATGTTTGCCGTGGTGACGCTGGTGCATCTGGCAGACAGCAAGGAAGAACTGGACAGCGACACGGAAACGCTCCAGTCCATCGCGCGCAAGCATCTGTGTCAGCTCGCCAAACTGAGCTTCCAGCAGCAGGACGGCCTTGTAACCGCGCTGCCGCTCGGTTTGCGGCGCATTGATGCGCTGCGGACGCTGACCACGGAAGCGCTTGCGGTTCTTATGCCGTTCAAGGCACAGGAGATCCGCCACCGGCACGGCATCTACTACGGTCAGAACGCGATCTCCAAAAATCTCATTCTGGCAGACCGAAAAGAGCTGCTCAACGGCAACGGCTTTATTCTCGGCGTCTCCGGCTCCGGCAAATCCTTTGCAGCCAAGCGAGAGATCACGGAGATCGCACTGTCCACAAACGATGACATTATCATCATTGACCCCGAAGCCGAGTATCGCCCGCTGGTCGAAGGCTTGGGCGGCGAGGTCATTGAAATCTCCGCGACCTCGCCCAATCATATCAATGCTCTTGATATGGAGTTTGGCTACAACGACGGTGACAATCCAGTTGTGCTGAAATCCGAATTCTTATTGTCCCTCTGTGAACAGCTCGTAGGGGCTGGGAAGCTGTCTGCCAAGGAGAAATCCATCATTGACCGCTGTACCGCACAGGTCTACCGCGAGTTTATCCGAAACGGCTATCTCGGCGTTGTGCCGACATTACAGGACTTCCACGCCGCACTCCTGGAGCAGCCGGAACCCGAAGCGCGGGACGTTGCATTGGCGTTGGAGCTGTTCACAGAGGGCAGCTTGAATACGTTTGCCAAGTACACAAACGTGGATACCAATTCCCGCATTCTCTGCTACGACATCCGTGACCTTGGCAAACAGCTCCTGCCGGTCGGCATGCTGGTCGTGCTGGACAGCGTGTTCAACCGCATCATCCGAAACCGAAAACTCGGCAAAACACCTGGCTTTATATTGACGAAATTTACCTGCTGTTCCAGCACGAATACAGCGCAAACTTCCTGTTCACACTCTGGAAACGAATGCGCAAATACGGTGCCTGCGGCACGGGGCTGACGCAGAACGTCGACGATCTGCTGCAATCCCATACTGCCCGCACAATGCTGGCGAACAGTGAATTCCTGCTCATGCTCAATCAGGCGATTACGGATCGGATCGAGCTGGCGCGGCTACTCAATATTTCGGACAATCAGCTCTCGTATATTTCAGGTGTAGACTTTGGACACGGGCTTCTCAAATGCGGCAGCACCATCGTGCCTTTCGTGGATCATTTTCCGAAAAATGGCAAGCTGTACCAGCTTATGACGACGAAACTATCTGAACAGGTGGAGCAGGCGTCGTAATGCGGGAGGTCAAAGAAAAATCACCGCTGAAAGAGCGAACCGTCAAAACCCTCAAATCCGCGCCGCAGGCAGCGTTCCGCCGCGGCACAGATGCTTCCTTTCAGCAGCTTCGGCAGGAGCTGCGCGAGGCAGCGCAGGACGGTCAGCCGGAAGATCGCTACGAGAGCGGCAAGATCACGGATACCGCCGACCATGCCGTGCAGGAAGCCCGTCATCTGGCAGAAAAAGCTGTCCACAAGCTGCCGAAAACAAAATCCGAACCGCAGCGGGAAGCCAGGACAGAATCTGTTCCACAACACGAACGTCCGCAGCCCCAGCATTCTACTACGAAACCGAGGGAATATCCACTGCAAAGCCAACCACAGGGAAATCAGTCTGTGCGCGAATCGGCTTCTCCAATCAGGGAGAAGCCGGTTCCTCCGGCAAGCGGCAACCAGCCTAAAATGCGAGAGCATACACCGACCGCTGATGCGCCTGTGCAGCAGCCCCAGCATACAGCTCCGCAGATTCATGAAAACGTAAAGGCTGTTTCTACGGAAACGACACCATCGCTAACGGAGCGTTCTGTCCGAGAGGCGGTTTCTCCAGTTAAAGAGAAGCCTGTTCCTCCCGTAAATATCCCACAGCCCAAAATGCGAGAGCATACACCGACCGCTGATGCATCTGTGCAACAGTCCCGGCATCCAGCTTCGGAGATACACGAAAAGCCGCAGGCTGTTCACCACGCGCAGGTAAACCGATCCGTGCGCGAACTGGAAACATCAGTAAGAGAAAAGCCTGCTGGGAAAGCAAGACCGGCAGAACAACGGTCGCTTGGACAATCTCCTGCCAGCACGGAACCGTCTGCACCTGCGACGACCCCGACGGTGCAGCCATCAGCACGGACTCTGCCAAGAGAAAAAACGCCTGTTTCGTCTCTGCATGAACAGCCTGTCACACCCAAAACGGATACCACACAGTTCGCGCTTCCTGAAATCAAGACGAAAGAGTACATCCGAAAGAAACGGAAAAAACAACATCTTTTCAAGGAAGAAGCGAGCGGTATTGAAGATATGCTCACAGATTCCGAAACATTTTCGCCGGTCATCCGTACACGGGAAACTGTTCGTGAACAGCAGGAACTCCACGTTTCCCATAGTGCGGAGCAGGAGCAGCCAGCTCTGCCGCAGATCCGAACGCGGCAGCCGCAGACAGCTTCCATGCCCGCCGATATAGAACCCACGAAGCCGGAAGTTCCACAGCCACCGCTTCCGGACATCAAGAGCAAGCAAAAGTACATTGCAGCGCAGCAACCGACACAGGTAACGCCCGTGCAGGCAAACCCACAGCAGGCAGTGCGGCAAACTGGAATGAAAGCCGCTCACGGCGAACTGAAATTATGTCAACCTGCATTGGCGAATGAAACAGTCACTATGCCAGCGAGCAGGAATGTCGCTCCGACAAAGCCTGCGCGTGTCCAGAAACAGGCGCGTCCGGCTTTCGTAAAAAAGCAGAAGATCAAAACGGCCCCAAAAGCGAAAATCAAATCCGCCACACCTGCTGCAAAAGCCTTGCCCAATAAAGCGTCGTCAGCTGCTCCCAAACAGGCTGCAACTGTCATTCGCAAAGGGCAGGTACTTCGAGATACGGCGATCAAAACGGCGAAAGCAGCAAAAGAGGCTGGAAAGAAAGTCCTGCGTGCAATTGCGGCAGCGGCAGAAAAGCTGGCCGCGGCGATTGGCGCGGGCGGCGCGGCGGCGGTTTCCGTTGTCGTTGTAATTCTGCTTGTGGGAATGCTGTTTGCCTCGCCGCTTGGAATCCTGTTCGCCGGTGAGGACACCGGCACGGAGATCAAGATTCCGGACGCCGTTGCGACGCTGAACGGCGAGTTTACCGACGAAATCTACTGCATCATGGAAGAAAACCCATACGACGAGTTGGATATGCAGGAGGGCATGGAAGCGGCCATGCTGCAGAACTGGCGGAATGTGCTGGCTGTGTACGCGGTCAAGGTCTCGACCGACGAAGAACATGGGCTGGACGTTATAACAATGGACGAAGAAAAACTCCAGCTCCTGCGGGAGATTTTCTTCGACGCGAATAAACTCGAATACGAATTGACGACCAGAACCGTAGACGGCGAACGGGTCACAACGCTGCATATCTCTGTGCAGACCAAGGACGCTATGCAGATGGCAGACGAGTACGGTTTCACCGCCCAGCAACGGGAGATGCTCGAAGAATTGCTGAAGCCGGACTACGACGACATTTTCCTTTCCCTGATCGGCAATTATCAACCGGACAGTACGCCCATCGGCCCCGTCGACATTTCGGATATCCAAGGCACGCTGCCGGATGATCTTGATCCGCTGCGAGAATCCATTGCCCTGACGGCGTATCAGCTTCTTGGAAAGGTGACGTATTTCTGGGGCGGCAAAAGTCTCGTCCTCGGATGGGACAGCCGCTGGGGAACGCCGACGACGGTCACTGCACCGGGCAGCGGTTCGACCGGCAAGGTGCTGCCGTTCGGACTGGACTGCTCCGGTTTCGTAGACTGGACATTCTATAACGCCACGAGCGGTGCATACCTGCCCGGACGCGGCGGTGGCGCAGCCTCGCAGCATGGCTATTGCACAAATATTGCATGGTCAGACGCTCTGCCCGGCGATCTCGTCTTTTACGCGGATGACAGCCACGTCGGGATCGTCTGCGGCTACGACAGCGTGGGGAATCTCCTCGTCATCCACTGCTCTGGTGGGCAGAACGGCGTGGTCGTGACCGGGCGCGAGGGCTTTGCCGTCGCAGCCAGACCGGATTTGTTTACGGATTAGTCCAATTTGCTTCGTTTGTGCGGCATTCTTTGTTGGCTCTGGTGAATAGCTTTCTTTCCTTTTTCCTGCGATACTTGGCGTACCAAAGCGAAAGGAGATTGCAATGGAAACAAGAAAAAACCTATGCGCCATGCTGCCGGTCGCACTCCATACCAGAGTCCGGCAGGAGCAGGAAAAAGCAGGGATGACCCTCGGTGAGTATGTGGAAGCCATGATCACGGAATACTACGACTGGAAGGATGGGAAAATTATGACCGGAGAAATGAGAACCTTAGCCGCGCAGATCCCCGCAGAGCTCTTTGACCGCCTCGACCGCTACCTCAAGGCGTGCGGCATCAAGAAGAAGGACTTCTTAGTTGACATCATCACCCGCGCGCTGGAAGAAGCCGAAGCCGCCGAACCGGTTACAGAAGCATCGCCCCAGGACGAGCTGGAGGAACAGCCGGAAGCGGACGAAACCTGAACCAAAATCAAGCCCCCGCAGTCCAAGCCTGCGGGGGTAAACCTTTGTCACAAGCCGTCAGCCGACACGCGCCCGCGTGTCGGCTTTTCTGCGTCCCGGTAGGGATGCTGCACCCTGAAACCATAAAGCCGCGCGTTGGCGCGCGTGTGACGAAGCACGAAAACAGATGCACGGGAGGCAAGAAAACGCAGATGCTATCTGAGCACCAAAACAAGAACGCAAATTATCTCAGAATCCTTATGACGCTCCGCGCCCTGCGGCAGCGCGGAGACATTACGGAAAAAGAATACCGCAGAGCAAAAAAATATTATCAGAACCTGACCGGCGCGGACATTGTCCTTACGGATTAAACTGTAATTTGCACGGTTTCCACAAGAATTCGCACTGCCGTTTCAGCGTTTGGTAGAATTCGGAACCGCTTGAAAGATATCAGTAGACTTGAACCTTTTCTCGGATATACTTGTCGTTGACAAACGGCACAGGAGGTGAGAAAAATGCCAGTTGCAAAACTGATTGCACCGACGACAAAGCAGGAGATCCCCAAGCTGCGCGTGGCGGCATATTGCCGCGTGTCCTCAAACTCCGCAGATCAGCGAAATTCCTTTGCGACACAGGAACGTGTTTATACGAAATACATTGCAGAGAAGCAGGAATGGGAGCTGGTCGACATTTTTGCCGACGAGGGTCTCAGCGGCATGAAAGCGGATAACCGTCCGGAATTTCAGCGGATGATCCGGATGTGCGAGCTGCACCAGATCGACCTGATCCTCACGAAATCCGTCTCCCGCTTTGCCCGCAACGTCAAAGAGGCGCTGAGCTACACGCGAAAATTAAAGCTGCTCGGCGTTGGGGTGCAATTTGAAGAAGATGGCGTCAACACACTGGCGATGGCCGACGAGATGTTGCTCAATACGTTTGCAGCCATTGCGCAGGAGGAATCCAAGTCCATCTCGCAGAACCAGCGGCTGTCCATTGTCAAACGGATGGAGTCGGGGGAATACATCGCAAGCAATGCACCGTATGGATATCGGCTAATTGATAAAAAACTTGTTATCTATGAACCGGAAGCCGAGGTCGTTCGTTGGATATTTGCAGCGTACTTAAATGGAATGTCGACGGTTGAAATTGCACACGAATTAAGCGCAAAAAGCGTTCTGACAAAGGGAAAGAAAGAACAGTGGAAAGCGAACAGAATCGCGTATATCTTGTCCAATGAAAAATACGATGGGGATACACTATTCCAGAAATACTATGGCGAGGAAACCGTGCCATTCAAAAAACATCGCAATTATGGAGAGATGGATCAGTTTTTTGCGTACAATACCCACGATGCAATTTTACCACAAGGAATGTTTCAGGCTGCACAAACACTACTTCAGAGCAGAGGCAGGAAGTTTGGAAGGAAAATGTCTCAATCAGAATACCCTCTTACAAGCCGCATTCGGTGTTCCGAGTGCGGCGCTTTCTATCATCGGAAGGTGCGGAACGGAACGGTCAAATGGGTCTGCTCCAGACACGCAGCAGACACAACCGCTTGCAATTCCGACTATTACAGTGAGGAACGCATTTATGACGGCATCATCACCATGATCAACAAGCTGCGCTTCTGCGAGGAAGATATCCTCGGCCAGACAATTCAGAAGCTGGAATTTGCCGCCGCAGCCTATAAGCGGAACAACAGAGCGGCTAGCCAGCTCAGTCAGAGCATTGCCGAACTGAACGCAAAGCTGCTTGCACTGGAGCGGCTTCGCACAAAGGGATACCTCGCCGCAGATATTTACCATACGCAGGCGCGGGAGATCCGCCAGCAGCTCGATAAACTGAAAACCGAGCGATACAGCAGCTTTGAGTCCAAGATTCTCACCATGCTGGAAGATGTCCGAAAGCTGAAATCCCTGATTGACGAGCTGGAACAGCCGCTGGAAGTGTTCGACGAGAAGCTGTTCCATGAGATCGTTACCGACATTTGCATCAATCACCATGACGAAATGACGGTAACGCTGCTTGGCGGACTCAGATTTACAGAACAGATTTAAGAGGGACGGGTATGAAAAAGATTCGATATTTACCGTTTGGCTACACAATCCGTAACGGACACACCGTGATTGAACAGCAGGAAGCTGACATTGTCCGCAATATTTTCAAAGCGTACATTCAAGGCGCGTCGCTCAAGGAAATCGCGGAAGATTTGACAGCAAAGAAGATCCCATACACAGAGCGGACCTGTGTATGGGATAAGGCGCGGATTTCACGGATACTGGAGAATGCGAAGTACACCGGCGATGAAGAATTCGAGACGATCATCGACGAAAACATCTACGAAGAAGCCGTCGCGGTCAAAAGCGCACGGCGTTGGAATCAGGCGGCCCAGGAAAGCGAGGGCATCCGGCAGATCCGCGACTATGTCCGCTGCGGGCAATGCGGCGCGCCCATGCTCCGGCACATCAACTCCAAGCGGGCCGTCCGGGAAAGCTGGACGTGCAGCAACACTGCCTGCGGCCTGCGGGTGCGAATCAGCGATGGTGAACTGCTCCAAAAGGTCACGCTGCTTATGAACCGTATCATTGAAAACGCCGATCTCCTGCTGCCACATGAAATAGTGCGGCGCACAGATTCTCCTGCGGTGCAGGAGCTGCAGCAGCAGATCGCAAATGAGATGTTGCGGGAGCAGCCGGATGAGCAGCGGATCGTAGACCTGCTGCGCGAGATTGCAGGTCAGCTTTATCGGCAAACCAATGCAAAAACACAGATCGCCGCGCAGATTGCCAGAAAACGCGCCGCTTTGATGCACCCACAGGATGCGTTCAACAGCGCCTGCTTTTCCAGCCTGATTGACGCCGTCTCCCTTTCCGCGGGAGGCAGCGTCATTCTGCATACAAAGACACAGACCGAGATTTATGAAAGCGAGGATAAACCGAATGGAAGTACAGAAAATCCCAAAGCGGACAGTCACCCTGATTGAACCGAAGAAGTCCATCCTTGTAGACAAGGAGAAATATCACCAAAAGCGAGTGGCGGCCTACTGCCGCGTCTCCACAGACTCCGAAGAACAGCTTACATCCTATCAGAACCAGATGCGCGTTTATACAGAAATGATCGCCGCCAGGAATGAGTGGGAGTTTGCCGGCCTTTATGCCGATGAGGGCATCTCCGGCACAAGGGCGGACAAACGCCCGGAATTTCAGCGCATGATCCGCGACTGCCAGAACGGAAAGATCGACTATATCATCACAAAATCCGTCTCCCGCTTCGCCAGAAACACGGTAGAGTGTCTGGAATATATACGCTCGTTGAAAGCGCAAGGCATTGGGATTTTCTTTGAGGAACAGAACATTGACACGCTGAAAAGCGACAGTGAATTGTATCTTGTCATTTACGCAGGCTTTGCGCAGTCCGAATCCGAGAGCATCAGCAAGCACATCACATGGACCTACCGCAAAAACTTCGAGGATGGGAAAGTGAGCTTTCAGTACAAGCGGCTGCTGGGCTACCGGAAAGGCGAGGATGGCAAACCGGAGATCGTGCCGGAGGAAGCGGCCATCGTAGAACGGATTTTTGAAATGCTTCTCGCTGGACAGCCAGTGGGACTTATCGCGCAGACACTCCAATCCGAGAACATTGAGATTCCCGGAAAGGACCTCAGCTTCAGCAAGAACATGATTATGAACATCCTGCGGAATGAAAAATACTGCGGTGACAGCATTCTTCAGAAAACCGTGACCGTAGACTGCATTTCCAAAACACGCAAAGCGAATCACGGAGAAGCGCCGATGTACCTTGTCGAGAACAGCCACCCGGCGATCATCAGCCGCGACATTTTCCACCGCACACAGGAAGAACTGGCGCGGCGAAAGGCCCTCCGACCAAAATCGGATAAGACGTCTATTACCCAAAGCGGGAAATACTCCAAATACGCGCTGAGCGAGGTGCTGCACTGCGCCGAATGTGGCAGCCGCTACAAGCGCGTGACATGGAATATCCGCGGAAAGAAGAAAATCGTCTGGCGCTGCGTCAGCCGATTGGATTACGGAAAGAAATACTGCAAGGATTCCGTCACAGTGGAGGAAGCCGCCCTGCATGGGGCCGTTGTCCGGGCGCTGAACCGCTTTCACGCGGAGGACGAGTCCACATACCTGACGCTCATGAAAGCCACCATTGGAGAAGCCATCGGCATCAACGGCGGATCGGAGGAAATTGACCTGCTGACCCGCCGCATCGATGGGCTGAACAAACGGATGC
>ERZ832317.5806-NODE-5806-length-10767-cov-3.252894_pt1 | contig 10767 bp, 10 predicted proteins | sample MGYA00519695_ERZ832317 | MGnify/ENA primary metagenome ERZ832317 (study PRJEB31850, sample SAMEA3708726) | human gut metagenome | biome: human gut; feature: human-associated habitat; material: faeces | place: China | collected 2014 ...
GCAGAACCGGCACCGTTTACAACTACATGACATTCTTCTTTTGTCTTTCCGACAACCTTAAGACCGTTTATTATTCCGGCGAGGACAACGATAGCCGTACCGTGCTGGTCGTCATGGAAAACAGGAATGTCAAGTGCTTCTTTTAATCTTGTCTCTATCTCAAAACATCTTGGAGCTGATATATCTTCAAGGTTGATGCCACCAAAAGCAGGTGCTATATTTATAACGGTCTTTATTATCTCCTCGGTATCCTGCGTATCAAGGCAGATAGGAAATGCGTTTACATTGCCAAATTCCTTAAACAAAACAGCTTTTCCCTCCATAACAGGCATGGCAGCCTCAGGACCGATATTGCCTAAACCGAGAACGGCACTGCCGTCAGAGACAACGGCAACAGTATTTGATTTGATGGTATAGTTGTATGCTTCTTTTTTATCTTTTGCGATTATCTTGCAAGGCTCAGCGACACCGGGTGTGTATGCGATAGCAAGGTCTTCTCTTGACTTTACATGACATTTTGGTGTTGTGTCGATTTTTCCGTTCCATTCTTTGTGAAGTGCAATAGCTTTTTCGCTGTTTGTCATTTTTATTTCCTCCGTTTGTTTTACTGATATATGATTTGAAATTTTTATATAAGTTTGCGATACCGCATATAAAAATGAATGTTACATAGATAAGAATACCATATATGAAAAGTTTGGTCAAAAATATAAATAAGTGTTGACATTTTATAAAAACTGTATTACAGTATTATTGTACTAAGTGAGTAATACAATGATACAATGTGGAACAAGGAAAGGAGGATATATGATTGGTTTGGAAATTCAATGATGAACAGCCTATTTATCAGCAGATAATCAGCCAGATAAAAGAGCGTATAGTGGCTGGGGAGTGGAAAGCCGGAAGTAAATTAAAGTCAGTCAGGGAGCTTGCCTTAGAAGCGGGAGTAAATCCAAATACGATGCAAAAAGCACTTGCCGAACTTGAGAGAGAGGGACTTGTATATTCGCAGAGGACGGCTGGGAGATTTGTATCAGACAATAAGGAAAAGACAGACAGGCTGCAGGAGGAAATGACAATGGAGTGTATAAAAACATTTGTGGCTCAGATGGAGAAAATGGGATATAAAAAAGAACAGATTATAGAAATGTTAAACAAATATATATCTGAAAATAAGTAAAGTCAGCGTGAAGAAATTAACTTTACCAAAGCGTGGGGATTTTGATAAAAGCATGGAAAATGAAATTTAGGCATGAATTTGGTAAGGAATTAGCATAAAAAATTTTTTCACATACAGGATTTGTGTCTGCATATATTTGATGCAGACTTTAGATGCACGGGAGTCTGTGCGGAAATGGAGGTCATGATGATATTAGAATGTGAAAATCTATCGAAAAACTATGGCAGTGTTAAAGCTCTTGATAATCTGACACTTAAGATTGAAAGCGGAAAGATAGTGGGACTTCTCGGACCGAACGGTCACGGCAAGACTACTCTTATAAAGACTTTGAGTGGTCTTTTAAGCAAAGATAAGGGAAAAGTTCTCATAGACGGCAAAAGGATAGGGGTCGGGACAAAGAAAATAGTTTCATATCTTCCTGAGAGGAGTTATCTTTCACCGGAGATGAAGATAAAAGAAGTGGTAAGCTTTTTTCAAGAATTTTATGAGGACTTTGATGCAAAAAAGGCGGATGCGATGCTTGGGGAACTTAGTCTTGACAAAGAGAGCAAACTAAAATCTCTCTCAAAGGGAAACAGGGAAAAGGTTCAGCTTATCATGGTAATGAGCAGAAAAGCAAAGCTGTATCTACTCGATGAACCGATGGGCGGTGTTGACCCTGCCGCAAGAGATTATATCTTAAAAACCATAATAAGCAATTATTCAGAGGATGCGACGGTTATCATATCTACCCATCTTATTCAGGATGTTGAGCAGATACTTGATGAGGTTGTTTTTCTGAAAGAGGGAAAAGTGATGCTTCACAGTGATGTGGATGAACTCAGGATGGAAAAAGAAAAGTCAGTTGACGCTTTATTCAGGGAGGTGTTTTCATGCTAAAGAAACTTATAAAACATGATGTAAAGTCAAATATAAAAGTAATTGCAGGGGCATATAGTTTGATAACATTGTTTGCCATTTTACACCTGATAATGGAAAAACTTTATAAAGCTTATCCGGGAGCGGTTCAATGGATTGTGCTGGAAAATATTTTATTTATACTGCATATTTTGAGTGTGGGAGCAGGATTTGCCATTACGATAATAACCAGTGTATTATATTACAGAAAAAGTATGTTTAAAGATGAAAGCTATCTGACACATACACTTCCCGTAAGCGAGACTATGATATTCACATCTAAATATTTGTCTGCATTGATACTGTTTATCATAAATATTGTGGGGGCATATATAACAATGTCTATATCGGTAGGCAGCCCTTTGTGGTGCATAAAATTCATAAAAGGATTTGCAGATGGCATGAAAGAGAGCGGTTTTACCATACTGAGCCAGTGGCTTGTTGTTATTTCATTAGTAGTGGGAGCATTATACGGAATAAGCCAACTATTTGGATCGATTACGATCGGTTATTCATTTGGAAAGAAAATGAATAAAGATGTATGTTCTTTTTTGACATACTTTATAGGTTATGTCGTAATGCAGGTATTTTCAATAGCTTTTGTTGTCATCGCAGCAGCAGGGAGAGGAATGATGACGCAGCTTGTGGAAAGTGCGGAGGCACCTGATATGGGAGTTCTCAATGCATATATAAGTGATGTTCTTATCGGAAGTATCATACTTATGATAGTGATGATGACATTTTATTGCGGAATGAGTGTGTACCTTTTAAACAAAAAGCTTAATGTTGATTGAGGAAAGGCTGTTCCGCCATAAAAAGAGAATTTAGTATTTAATTTATTGCATTGTCAATTATTTTTTTGGCTGAGCTGATGTAACAGGTCAGCCTTGCTTTTTTTATCCTTTACAAATGCTAAAAGATTGTGTATAGTAAATTGAAAGTATTATAAAATTATTCAGACACTATCGTGAAATTAAAATCCCGGAATCGTCAATATAATTTAAAAATTAAACAATCAAAGAAAAATCAAAATGTATTTGTAAAGGAGCAAAATAATGTCAGATTTAGAAAAAATGTCTCTTGTTGAACTTAGGGTTGCAGGCAGAAAGATGGGCGTGAAGAATGTAACAACTTATAAGAAAAGAGAGCTTTTAGAGTTACTTTTGGAAGTTGAAAAGAAGCAGTCGTCAAATGTGGCAGAAAGTGCAGTGGACAATGCTGAAAATGCATCAGCAGATGTTAAGATAAAAAAGACAGAAAACAGAAAAAAAGAAGAAAAGAAAGATGATATTCCGGCTGCAGAACATGATAATGTGGCTGAACAGGCAGGAACAGCAGAGTCAGATTTAAAGAACAGTGATAAAATTGAGAACGCAGATGAAAAAAGACCACAGTTTCAGAATTCGTATGTGAGAAATGATTATAATGAAGAACATAAAAATACATATAAAAACAGGAGAGAGGGTGGCATCCAGTCATCATACGGAAGAACAGGCAATGTGCGTGGACAGCAGAGAAACAACGGCAGAATGAATCAAAGACAGGGCAATAATCCTTATTTAAATCAAAATCCGGGTTATTCTCAGAACGGCTACCAGTCAAATTCTAATCATGGCGGTTATCAGAATAATTATAACCAGAATAACGGTCAGTCAAACGGCGGATATTCACAGAATGGTTATAACAACGGCTATCAGAATGGCAGTTACAATCAAAACGGTGGTTACGGTCAGAATGGCGGTTACGGACAGAACAATTACAGCCAGAGTAATAATTATCAGAACGGCGGCTATAATCAAAACAACAATTATCAGAACCAGTCAGGTTCATATTCAAACAACGGTTATCAGAATGGCAGTTATGGAAATCAGGGTTACCAGAATAATGCTGCACAGAACACAGCGGATATTGACAAGCAGCCTGATTTAAGTCAGCTTGACAGCGGTGAGTCAAGAGAGGGAATCCTTGAGATAATGACAGAGGGTTATGGATTTATCAGATGCGACAATTTCCTGCCGGGTGATAATGATGTTTATGTATCTCATGCACTCATAAAGAAATACAGACTCCGCACGGGAGATATTCTTAAGGGAAATTTGAAAGTCAGAAGCCAGAGTGAGAAATTTGCGGCATTGCTGTATGTTGTTACTGTAAATGGTTATCCGGTAGAAGATCTTTTGGCAAGACCAAAGTTTGAACAGCTCACACCTATCTTTCCAAATGAAAAGATAAGACTTGAGACGGACGGTGCGACTATCTCAACAAGAATGATGGATATAATTGCTCCTATCGGCAAGGGACAGCGTGGAATGATAGTTTCTCAGCCAAAGACAGGAAAGACAACACTTCTTAAGCAGGTTGCAAAGGCTATAAAGACAAATTATCCTAAAATGAACCTTATTGTTCTTCTTATAGATGAAAGACCTGAGGAAGTTACTGACATAAAAGAGTCTATCATGGGACACAATGTTGATGTTATCTACTCCACATTTGACGAACTTCCTGAAAATCACAAGAGAGTTTCAGAGATGGTAATCGAGAGAGCAAAGAGACTTGTTGAGCATGGCGAGGATGTTACGATACTTCTTGACAGTATCACAAGACTTGCAAGAGCATACAATCTCACGGTGTCACCGAGTGGAAGAACACTTTCCGGAGGTCTTGACCCGGCTGCACTTCATATGCCGAAGAAATTCTTTGGTGCAGCGAGAAATATGAGAGAAGGCGGAAGCCTTACCGTACTTGCAACGGCACTTGTCGATACCGGAAGCAAGATGGACGATGTTGTATTTGAGGAGTTTAAGGGAACAGGTAACATGGAAATGGTTCTCGACAGAGGACTCTCGGAAAAGAGAGTATTCCCGGCTATAGATCTTCCAAAATCAAGCACCAGAAGAGACGACCTTTTACTCACACAGGATGAGAAAGATGCGGCTTACCGTATACGCAAGGCTTTCAGCTCAATGAGAAATGATGAAGCTGTGGAAAAAATCATAGATTTGTTCAGAAAGACAAGAAACAACAGGGAATTTGTTGAAATGATAAGAAAGATACATTTTTAAAAATAAAAATGTGCTTGCACTTTTATGTGAAGTGTGTTATAATAATGAAGTTGTGTTGAAAATTGAAATCGAAAAGATACAGTCCTACATTCTGGGTGTGATCTTTTTCGTGATATGTATTTGCTGTCGTGATGGCAGCGGAATGGAGGTCATAAGACATGAGAGAGGGAATTCATCCTAATTATTATCAGGCTAAAGTTGTTTGCAACTGTGGTAATGAGTTTGTAACTGGTTCTACAAAGGAAGAAATTCATGTAGAAATCTGTTCAAAATGTCATTCTTTCTACACAGGTCAGCAGAAAGCTGTTAAGGCTCGTGGTGCGATTGACAAGTTCAACCGTAAATATGGAATGCAGGCAAACTAAATTAGTGTACTGTATCAATGACTTTAGTATAAGAATAATGTAAGATTCGGTCTTATAGATGGTCACAGCAACCAAAAGGGGGCTGTGACCATTTTTCATTGTATAGGTAAATGCTCGTGAAGTAGTGTGACACCAGGAGCAAAACGCTGGTTTTGCTCTTTTTCATTTGGAGGGTATTATATGAACAAAAAATCGGTAGTAAAACCATCAGGCATAGGAGGGCAGGCGGTTCTTGAGGGTGTCATGATGAAAAATAAAGACAGATATGCCGTTGCCGTCAGAAAACCTGACGGAGAGATTGAGGTAGAAGAAGGAACTTGCAAAAGTCTCAGAGATAAATACTTTATCTGCGACCTGCCTATAATAAGAGGTGTTGTGACTTTTGTAGAGTCGCTGGCACTCGGAATGAAAAGCCTTACGGACTCATCAAAATATTTTGAGGACGAGGAAGATGATGCAGAGGAGATTGACGAGGACAAAAAGGAAAAGCGTGAAAAGGTGGAAACGACTTTTACGGTCATTTTGTCGATAATACTTGCGGTTGGGATTTTTATGATTTTACCGTTTTTCATATCAGAACTTTTGAAAAAAGTTGTCGCATCAGAAAAACTTCTTGCAGTGATAGAGGGAGTTATAAGGATTTTACTGTTTATCGGTTATGTATTTGCGATTTCCTTTGTTGAAGATATAAAGCGTGTCTTTATGTATCACGGAGCAGAGCACAAGACAATAAACTGTGTTGAACATATGCTTCCACTGACTGTCGAAAATGTAAAAAAACAGTCGAGAGAACATAAAAGATGTGGAACAAGTTTCATTTTTATAGTATTATTTATAAGTATTATATTTTTTATATTTATAAGAGTTGATAATATGTGGCTTAAGATTTTGTGTAGGATTTTGCTGGTGCCTGTTATAGCCGGAGTTTCCTATGAGTTTATACGGCTTGCGGGAAAATCAGAAAACAGCATTGTAAATGCACTGAGTAAGCCGGGTATGCTTATACAGAAACTAACGACAAAAGAACCAGATGACTCTATGATAGAAGTTGCGATAGCTTCGGTAGAGGCTGTCTTTGACTGGAAAGAGTTTCAGAAAGATAAGGATGCAGAGTGACTATAAAAGATATATATGCAGTTTTTGTATCGTGTTCAGACAAAAGGTACGGAAGTGAGGATTACGATGATAACATATCAGTAATTCAAAAGTATGTGCAGGAATGAGGATTAACATGATAACATATCAGGAATTGTTAAAAAGCGGAGAAAATGAACTCGTGTCATCAAATATTTCAGATGCAGAGCTTGACGCATGGTATCTGCTTGAGTATATTACGGGGATGAGCAGGGCAAAATTTTTTCTTGATAGAGATATGGAAGTGTCTGATGAAATAAAAGACAGATACCTCTCACTTATCCATATGAGAAAAGAACATATACCATTGCAGCATATAACGGGAACTCAGGAATTTATGGGATTTGACTTTTTTGTAAATGAAAATGTCCTGGTTCCAAGACAGGATACGGAGTGCCTTGTCGAAAATGTCCTTCCCTTTGCACATGGAAAGAAGATACTTGATATGTGTACGGGTTCAGGCTGTATTATAATATCACTGAAAAAACTTAATGAAACAGCAGAATGTACCGGTGCTGATATTTCTAAAAAGGCCCTGGAGGTTGCACAGAAAAATGCGGCTTCAAATGAAGCTGAGGTTTATTTTATAGAAAGCGATATGTTTGAGAAAATAAACGGAAAATATGATATTATAGTATCAAATCCGCCTTATATCAGACCTGATTTGATAAAAACTCTTGAACCGGAGGTGAGGGAGCATGACCCGATGCTTGCACTTGATGGCGGAGAGGATGGTCTTATGTTTTACCGCATACTTGCAAAAGAGGGAAAAAAACATCTTGCCGGTCCGGGGATGATGTTTATGGAGATAGGGCATGACCAGGGAAGAGCCGTAAAAGAGATTTTTGAAAACGAGGGCTTTAAAGAGGTTGTCGTAAAGAAAGATTTGTGTGAAAATGACAGGGTTGTTATGGCTGTAAAATAAAAGTTGAAATTTTGTTATGCAAAAAAGAATACACAGGCTTTGCTTTAAAGATTTTTAGGATTTATACACTGAATATAAATATAAACAATATTTTTATATGGAGGAAAAACGATGTTTGATAAATTAGAAGAACTTGTAGGACGCTTGGAAGAAATAAATATGATGCTCACTGAGCCGGAGGTTATCAACGACCAGAAAAAATACAGGGAGCTTATGCGTGAGCAGAACGAACTTACTCCTATCGTTGAAAAGTACAAGGAATACAAGGCTGCAAAAGATGGAATAGAGGACAGTCTTGCGATACTTGACGAGGAGAGTGACGAGGATATGCGTGAACTCGCAAAAGAGGAACTTAATGAGTGCAAGGAAACTGTTGAGAAATGTGAGCAGGAGCTTAAAATTCTCATGCTTCCAAAAGACCCTAACGATGAGAAGAATGTTATTGTCGAAATCCGTGGAGGTGCAGGCGGAGATGAAGCAGCACTTTTTGCGGCAGACCTTTTCAGGATGTATTCAAAATTTGCCGAGGCAAACCGCTGGAAAGTAGAAGTTATGAGTGCGAGCGAGAATGGAATCGGTGGCTTCAAAGAAATCGTATTTATGGTAATAGGTGCAGGTGCGTACTCAAAACTTAAATATGAGAGTGGTGTTCATCGTGTGCAGAGAATACCTTCTACGGAGTCGGGCGGAAGAATTCATACATCAACGGCAACGGTGGCAATTATGCCGGAAGTTGAGGAAGTTGATGTTCATGTAGACCCTAATGACTGTAAGATTGATGTGTACAGAGCATCAGGAAACGGCGGTCAGTGTGTAAATACAACGGACTCGGCAGTACGAATCACACATATCCCTACGGGAATAGTCGTAACCTGTCAGGATGAGAAATCACAGCTTAAAAATAAAGATAAAGCCATGAAAGTTCTCCGTTCAAGAATTTATGACATGGAGCAGGAAAAGGCAAACAGCGAGCAGGCGGCAGAGAGAAGAAGTCAGGTAGGAACAGGTGACCGTTCAGAGAAGATAAGAACATACAACTTCCCACAGGGCAGGGTTACAGACCACAGAATAAAGTACACAAGCCACAGACTTGGAGAGATACTTGACGGTGATATAAATGAGCTTCTTGAAAATATCATTGCGGCAGACCAGACGGCAAGACTTGCGAAGATGAGCGAGGAGTAAGTTTTTTCAGCTGCGAAATTATGTAGGTTGTGTTGATTGTGCAGCTATAACAGAATAATACCGCCGGCACGCTTTCGCTATGTTGTCACTCGTAGCAGTACATAAAGTCAGCAAAAGACGCTGACTGAGTACTGACGGTGACAAAAATGCCGGCTAACATTATTTGTTATAGCTGCACAATCCAAGCAAATATTACGACAGAATAATAATGTCGGTATGCTAATGTTAAAATAAATTTTGCTACAAAAATAATTGTATGCAACCACGCATTATATATGTTTGGGATTTGCATACATTTATGTATATATATTGTTTTAAAGAGGAGATTTGGTTTGAAATCAAAGGATTTAATAATCACAAGCGAGTCTAACGGACAGATTAAAGAACTTATAAAACTTCAGAAGCAGGCGAGGGAGCGAAGAAAGACTAAGAAATTTGTTGCAGAGGGGATTAAGATGGTTCTTGAAGCAATCAATTTTGATAAGCTCGATAAATTATATGTTTCGGAGTCTGCTTTTGACAGGACGGCACAGAGACTTGGTGATAAGCTTGAAAGAATACCGTATGAGGTTGTTGCCGATAATGTTTTTAAACAGATTTCCGATACGGTTACACCTCAGGGAGTTCTTGCTATAGTCAATATGCCCGAGTACGATGTTAAAGAAATTCTGTCGGATGAGAGAAAAGCGTGGGTACTTTTGGATGATTTAAGAGACCCCGGCAATCTAGGTACTATAATAAGAACATCGGAGGGGGCTGGAATGTCCGGTGTTATCATGAGTAAGGAGAGCGTTGACCTTTTTAATCCTAAAGTGGTGCGTTCAACGATGGGAGCAATATTCAGGGTTAAGTTCTGTTATGTTGAGTCGCTTATAGACATTATAGAAGAGATTAAAAAATCCGGATATGATGTGTATGCAACGGCAATGGAGGGCAGTGAGGTATATGACTGTGTTGATTACACAAAGGGTTCCGCCTTTATAATAGGCAATGAAGCAAACGGTGTATCTGATGCAGTGTTTGAAAAAGCATCAAAGCGTATCAGGATTCCTATGGAGGGAAAATTGGAGTCGCTTAACGCAGCAGTATCAGCCGCCATAATAATGTATGAGATGGCGAGACAGAAACGAAAATAGTCTGTTATTTAGTTTATTTGAGGTTGTGAATAATAGTTGAATAGAGAAACGAAAGTATCATTTAGTTGACAAATACAGTTGTTTGAGCTATATTCAGTGAATAAATGCGATAAAATCGTACAAATCATATACTCTCGGAAATCCAGCCAAAATAATTCGTTTTGAAAAGATACTGAGAGATTATGGTATAGGAGAGGAGGAAAATATGGAACCGATGTATTGGCTTATTGCTATGGCGATACTGCTTGTCATTGAGATAATCACTATGGGGCTTACGACCATATGGTTTGCGGCAGGAGCATTAGCAGCGGTTGTTGCAGCACTTTTTCATGCTCCGCTCATCGTGCAGTTTGCATTGTTTTTGACCGTATCGGTGGTATTGTTCTGTTTTACAAGACCTATTGCAGAAAAATACCTAAATAACAGCAGGACAAAGACAAATATAAACAGTATTATCGGTGAAGAAGCAAAGGTTACAGAGGAGATTGACAACTTTAACCAGAAAGGTGCGGTTGTTGTAAGAGGGCTTGAGTGGACAGCGAGGAGTGTTGATGACAATGAAATCATTCCTGAGGGTTCAAAAGTCAAAGTAAAAGAGGTAAATGGAGTTAAATTGCTTGTAGAAAAGCAGAATTGGTAGAAAGGAGATATGAAAATGCCATTTTTAGCAGCTTTAGTAATATTGATTGTAATTATACTTTTGTCATGTATAAATGTAGTACCACAGGCAAGGGCGTATGTTATTGAGAGACTTGGAGGATATCAGGGGACATGGGGAGTTGGAATCCACTTTAAAATCCCTTTTATAGACAGAGTTGCAAGAAAAGTAGATTTAAAAGAGCAGGTTGCAGATTTTCCACCACAGCCCGTTATTACAAAAGAC
>ERZ832317.5808-NODE-5808-length-10765-cov-11.523810_pt1 | contig 10765 bp, 8 predicted proteins | sample MGYA00519695_ERZ832317 | MGnify/ENA primary metagenome ERZ832317 (study PRJEB31850, sample SAMEA3708726) | human gut metagenome | biome: human gut; feature: human-associated habitat; material: faeces | place: China | collected 2014 ...
AGAACCTTGACGATGACGAATTTCTTGAGGTCGTGAAGATACCGCTTGATAAAGCCGTTGAAATGGTTATGAACGGCGAAATCGAGGACGGAAAGACACAGCTCGCTTTACTTAAAGCAAAGATGATACTCGGCTGAGCGACCGCATATAATTAACTCTATTGACTGAAAGGACAGGAGTACAATGGAAGATTTCCTTACAGGAAAAAAGCACGTTCATTTTATCGGCATAGGCGGAAGCGGTATGTATCCGCTGGCGCAGATACTTCACAGCAAGGGCTTTTATCTTACAGGCTCTGACAATAACGAAACAGAAACGCTAAAAGCGGTACGCAATATGGGAATACCCGTATATATGGGGCAGAGAGCCGAAAATATAGAGGGTGCTGACCTTATAGTATACACTGCGGCTATAATGAGCGATAATCCTGAGCTTATCGCCGCTAAAGCAAGCGGTGTAAAGACCGTAGAACGCTGTGAGCTGCTCGGACTTGTTACAAGCTGGTACAATAAGGCTGTATGCGTATCAGGCACACACGGCAAGACAACAACATCTTCAATGCTGACGCATATGTATCTTGCACAGAACGTTGACCTGTCTACCGTTATCGGCGGAAAGCTGAAAGCTATAGGCGGCAGCGGAAGGGCAGGCTCAAGCGATGTTATGGTATGCGAGGCGTGCGAATTCTCAAATACGTTCCTGCACCTGTTCCCCAATATTTCTATAATACTGAACATTGACGCAGACCACCTTGATTTCTTCAAGACAATGGATAATCTCAGAGCGTCATTCACAAAGTTCTGCGATAATACGACCGACATTCTTGTCGTAAACGGCGATGATGAAAACACGATGAGAGCGGTTAAGGCATCGGGCTTTGACAAGCAGATCATCACATTCGGAAAGACCGACAAGAACAGATATTACCCGGAAAATATCAAGCGCATATCCGATTTTCAGACCGACTTTGACCTTATGGAAAACGGCAGTAAGATAGAGCGTATTTCAATACACGTTCCCGGTGCACATAATGTGCTTAATGCGGTAGCCGCCTGCGCCGCCGCACTTGCTACGGGAGTTACCCCCGAAAACATCAATAAAGGACTCAGCACATTCTGGGGTGCAGGAAGAAGATTTGAACGTCTTGCGACTATCGGAGGCATAACCGTTGTTGACGATTACGCTCATCACCCTGCCGAAGTAGCCGCAACGTTAAAGACGGCAAAGGCTATGCAGGATTTCAAGCGTGTATGGGCTGTACATCAGCCGTTCACCTATTCGAGAACCTTCACGCTCATGGATGATTTCGCCTCAGCACTTGAAATTGCAGATAAGGTCGTGCTTACCGAGATAATGGGCAGCCGTGAAAAGAACACATACAACGTCTATTCTGCCGACCTTGCGGCCAAGATTCCCGGTTGCAAGTGGTTCCCCACCTTTGAAGAAGTGGCACGTTATGTTGCAGACAACGCCGAAAGCGGCGATATGATAATCACGCTGGGCTGCGGCGATGTGTATAAGGTCGCATTCAGGATTGAGGAGATTCTGAGAGAGAAGTACGGCGAGTAATTCAAATAATTCGACATTTAAAAGCTGTTCGCATTGATTTGCGGACGGCTTTTTTTGTTTTATATATTAAATTCAAAGTATCGAAGTTTAATTTTTTGCTGTAGCATTTGAAAAATCGGTGAGTTTCACTATTTTCATAATTTCCGCCGTGTTAATTTTGCCGCTATTGATGTAGATTTTGTCAGGCATATTGAATAAATAGCGCTCCGATGCTAAACTTTAAATATAAAATATACAAATTTTCTGTATAAAATATATCTGCCTATATACCTATATAAGCGTTGCAGATAAATCACACACGGGGGAGTACATGGCTGTTACTGTAGTATTGATGAGAAAAGATGAGCTTTTCCGGTACAGGCTTGAAGAAGGGCACAGTGTTACATTCGGATCTCACAAAAAGGATAATGTATATGTGGAAGGATTTTCTCAGAGTCAGATTGCTATCAGGTATCTGCCTTCGGGAATAACTCTCAATGCAGTAAAAGCATATAATTGTGAAATGACAGATGTACCTCTTGACAGTATGATTATACTCGACAAAAATGAATGCACCATACTTTATATCAGTTCATTTTCAGACAGATCGGAAAAGAAAATCCGCCTTGAATACGGAAGCGTATTAAAATTCGGACGAACCGGGGATAATGATATAATGCTTAAATTCCCGTTTGTTTCGTCATTACACTTTATTCTGAGATATGAAGACGGTGTAGTGCGTGTTGAGGATACCGAGAACGCAAACGGCTTGTACCTTAACGGTAAGCGTATTAAAAAGGCAAAGATGAAATCCGGCGATGTTCTGTCAATACTCAGCATAAGCATATTGCTTATAAACGGTGAGCTGTATTTTGAGAATACCGGGAATAAGATTTCAATAGATTATGCACGAATTGAAAATAAAAACAGGTTTTCTGCCGAACATGCCCGTGACGGAATGAAATACAAACGTTCCCCCAGGATGCAGCAGAAACTGCCTTCAGAGGATATTATCCTTGCCGCACCTCCCGCAAGCCACAGGAAATACGAAAAATCCAGAGGCGTAATTGCTTCACTTTTTGGCTCAGGAGCTATGTTCGGCGCAAGTATGCTGACAGGCACTATGTCACCGGCGTTACTTGCCGCCCGTGCAGCAAGTCTTGTTATGCCAATCAGCAGCGCAGCGTCATCTGGCAGTAATGACAAAAAGCGAAAGAAAAGTTTTGAGCAATACGAAGCGATGCGTCACGAAAAATACGGAGCATATATCGATGAGCAGAAAGCCCGTATTGAAGCAATCGCACGCATTCAGCGTGAAATTCTGACAGAAGAAAATCCCGATCCCGAAATATGTATCGAAAACGTAGCGCATCTTAACCGTAGTTTGTGGGAACGTATGCCGTCCGACAGGGATTATCTCGATGTGCGTGTGGGAATGGGATACGAAAAGCTGTGCGTCAACGTCAAAAGCAGAACCGACAGCAACGGTTTTCAGCTTGAAAGCGATGAAGTCAGAGAGCTTACCGATAAAATCATCGAAGAAACAAGAATCGTTGATAATGTACCCGCCCGTATTTCTTTTGTACGCAACAATACCATAGGAATTACGGGAAACAGAGGCAAAACAATAAATCTTATAAGAAATATGCTTATTTCGCTGACTTCACAGCATTGCTTCAGCGATGTTAAGATCGCAGGCTTTTTTGATGAAGAAGAAAGAGAAATCTGGGAATCTCTCAGATGGCTTCCTCATATATGGAACGAAGACGGAGAGTATCGTTATCTTGCATATAACGTTAAAAATATGCACGAAATATGCGATGTTTTATCCGATGTAATGAAGGTCAGAAAAGACAGGGAAAGAGGCTATTGCACAAGCAAGCCCATAATCGCAAAACCGTATTATATTGTACTGTTCGGCTCGAAGAAAATGGCAGACAGCGAACCTTTTGTGAAGGAGTTGCTTGAGAGCGATGCTTCTGCTGGGTTCACGTCACTTTTCCTGTTTGACGATATTTATTCGCTTCCGAATGAATGCAAATTTATAATCGATCTTGATAACGGACCTTACGCTTATGCAAAGAACGAATCCAACAATAAGTTTTATTTTACCCCCGATTTACCTGTTTCCACAGAAAAATTTGATGAGTATGCAAGAAGTATTTCAGCGGTAGAGCTTGACATCCTGGCGTCTGAAGCTGGAATTCCGGATTCGGTAACCTTCCTTGAGGGATATGGCGTTAAAAAGGTGGAGGAGCTTAATGTTTCGGACAGATGGAAAACGTCAGAGCCTTACAACACTCTCGCCGCACCCATAGGAGCAATGGCTGGCAGTAAGGTTTTCAGCCTTGATATACACGATAAGCACCACGGTCCGCACGGACTTGTCGCAGGTACGACAGGCTCCGGAAAAAGTGAGCTTTTACAGACGTGGATATTGTCAATGTGTGTATGCTATCATCCTCACGAGGTAACATTCGTAATCATTGACTATAAAGGCGGAGGAATGGCAAATCTGCTTGAGCCCTTGCCTCACGTCGTGGGAAAGATAACAAATATCGGTTCCGATATAACAAGGTCGCTTCTTTCGTTGAAAAGCGAAAGCATAAGAAGGCAGAAGATTTTTGAAAAAGTCGGCGCTAACCATATTGATAAGTATCAGAAAATGTACAGAGAAGGAAAGGTAAGCGAGCCGATGCCGCATCTGATAATTGTGTCGGATGAATTCGCAGAGCTGAAAAAAGCCGAGCCCGATTTTATGGCCGGACTGGTTTCAGTGGCAAGAGTGGGAAGAAGGCTGGGGATACATCTTGTTCTGGCTACACAGAAGCCGGGAGGTGTCGTTGACGATCAGATATCCAGCAACACAAATTTCCGCCTGTGTATGAAAGTGCAGACTGTCGCAGACAGCCGTGAAATGCTGAAAAGACCTGATGCGGCAATGATAACCAAATCCGGCCGTACATATGTAAGAGTAGGCGAGGATGAGTTGTTCGACGTGTTTCAGGCCTTCTGGAGCGGCGCACCCTATTATGATAAGGCGAAAATATCCGCCCGTCATGTAAACGAGGTGCGTATAATAGACGACAGCGGCAGAAGGATCAAGACTACAGACGACAGCTTTGCAAGCGCAAAAAGCGATACCGATCAGTTGCAGGCACTCATAGCCTATATCTGCTCTGAAGCCGTTAAAAACGGTATAAGTAAGCCCGCTTCACCGTGGAAGCCCGAGCTTCCCGAAAAAATATCGCTTGGCGCAATGCTTACCGAAAGCACATTTGACGGAAACAGATGGGGAGAAGCCTCCGACGGTCTTCGTACGCCGATAGGGATATATGATATACCTTCAAAGCAGGAGCAGGATATTCAGTACATAGATCTTGCCGAAGAAGGCCATCTCGGCATTTACGGTACATCAGGTACGGGAAAGACGACCTTGCTTAAGACGATAATCTGTTCTTATTGTCTTAATTATTCTCCTGCCGATGTCAATATATATATTCTCGATTGCGGCGGCTGGAGCATGGGTCGCTTGTTATGCCTGCCTCACGTTGGCGGTGTAGCACTCGACAGCGAAGAAGAAAAATTTGAAAAATTTCCGAAAATGATAAGTGATGAGCTTTCACACCGAAAAAGTCTTTTTGCCAAAAATTCCGTAGGGACGCTTACAGCATACAGAAAAAACGTTGCTGATGATATTCCCGCTATTATTATCGCTATTGATAATATAGTTCCGATGTTTGATCTTTATCCCGATATGGAGCCTTTTCTGGTGACGCTCGCCCGTGAGGGCGCTTCATTCGGAATATATCTTATCTATACGGCGAACAGTACATCGGGAGTACGCTATAAGGTACAACAGAACATAAAAAATGCCATTGCATTCGAGCTTACCGATAAGGGCGACTATTCAACGCTCGTAGGTAAGATTGACGGCTTGCCTTTACCTCATAATCCCGGACGTGCTTTCTTCAAAGGCAACCCTCCGGTTACATTCCAGTCTGCCTTGTACAGCAGCGGAAGCACTGAAGCGGAAATGAACGCCTCGTTGCTTGAGATTGCAAAAACAATGGCGGAAAAATGGAACGGTCCTTTGCCAAGACCAATACCGGTAATGCCCGATACGGTAACCGCAGATAACTTGAAAAACGAATACAACAATCGTTATCTGATACCAGTAGGTATAGATAACAGCAGCCTTGTTACAGCGTTTGCGGATATGACCGACAATTATTGTATGCTGATAACAGGAACAATCGGCAGCGGTAAAAGCAAGATGCTTTCGGCTATCGCAAAAATGACCGCCGAGAAGCACGAAAACAGCGAGATATTCGTGTTTGACGGGCTTTCTGAATCATTGTCAGGTCTTAAACAAACAGTTAAAGAATACTGCGTGTGCAATGATGACGAGAAAGTTTCCGGACAGCTTGCATACATAATTTCCGAGCTGAACAACAGACTCAAGGCACAGAAGGAAGCACGAGCGGCAGATGAAGGCTCGTTTGATGCGAAAAAGTTCATATCGGAATATAACATTATATTCATAGTTATAGACGATCTCAAGGAATTCGTCGAATCCGTGTCGGATAACAATAAGTCACGGATGGAACGTATATGCAGGCTGGCGACTGACTTCGGCGTGATTGTGACAGCGGCGGGACGAATGGCGGATATAGCAAAGTTCAATGAGATTGAAACGCTTACAAGGCTGATAGTTTCATATCAGAACGGCATAGCTATGAACGGTACGCCGGCTCAGCATACATATTTCAGCAATGATCTGAAATACAACGAAAGAGACAGCGAAGCGGGAGAAGGGTTCGGATACCTGTTCTCCTCAGGAAAGTGCAGAAAGATAAAACTGATTGTATAGGGAGAAAACTGATGATTACAGCACAATCGGAAGGGCTTGAGCAAATATCTCTTATGCTAAGAAAAGCCGCAGAGGATACGGAAAATACTACAGGGAAAATCGTCAGGCTCACAGGTGAGATCATAGATGATCTTCAGCTTGAGAGTATATCAGACAAGACGGAAATAATGACGGTTCTCGAATCTCTGTGTACGCAAACAGAAATTATGTCAAACAGGCTGTACGGCTTCTCAAAGACGGTTTGCGATGCAGAAATATCGTACAGTGAGCTTGAAAGAAAAAGCTGTGCGGAAATTGATCGTCTGAGCTGTATGATTGATTCACTCGGTGCCGAAATCGGCTATTTATGTTCTGCAAATGATGTTGCGGTAGAGGAGCCGTCACCCGAAGATAATATTCAAAACAACACAGAGCTTCTGGTAACAGGCAGTATTCAGGAGCTGCAGATGACGAATATAGCGGCAATCGGGAAAGCAATAGAGGAAAAGTATTACATATCGGCAATAGGAAAAGTCGGCAGTAAAGATGATGAAGATAATGACAGTGAATGATAACAGAACCTTATATAAGCTGACTACCGGCGAAATATATGTGCTGGCAGGTCTGCTGGGATACAATACGGTATACGGTACGGAAAGCGATACGCTTGACGGCTGGAGAGATGATATAGACGGTAATGTTTCTCAAGCGGTCACGGCTCTTACCGACAGCGGCTATATTGAGATTTCGTTCGGCGGAACGCTTTATATCGGATCAAATTTAAAGACAATGATTGACTGCTTATGCAAGCCTGAAACAATAACGTCAGCGGTCATATCCGCCGGCAATTGTCGATCCGAAAGATATATCATTTCCGCCGGCGGCAAAAGCGTAACACTTGAAAGAAACAAAAACGGCAGAGCGTATCGTATGCTGCTGAGCAGGGATTGCAACGATTTTGACGTGTCGCATATCATCGGAAAAGCATCCGATATGAATGCAAAAAACGAAGCTGTATCTCAGTTGCAGCTGCCGTACGAATGCGCCGAAACAGCAAAGACGCTTATAAGCCGCTTTCGTGAAGAAGATGCAAAAGAGCTTCTTGAAAAACACCTGACGCATAAAGACGCAGAAAAAGTTTTCGGGATACTAAGCGGCAATACGGATATTATTACAGTGAAAACCTACAGGATGAACGAAGGTCTGTGTCGGTGCGTATACAATAAGCTCTTGGCAGCAGGTACGGTCAATGCCGAAAATAGCAATATGTAAAAAAGAGCAGACTGCAGATGCCCGTGCCGAAAAAGCACCAGAAATCCCGCAGCCGGATACGAAACTGCTTCGGGTCGCGCACGAGGATCGTCGCGCCGAACAGCAGTGCGGCAATGCCGCAGCGCAGCACGATCGCGCCCGTCGCGTCCACGCCGTATGCCGCCAGCGTGCGCGTGAACAGTCCCATCAGCCCCCAAAGGCAGCCGGCCGCGATGACGGACGCTGTGTATTTGCGCATTGCGCACCCCTCCATACAAAAAAATCGTATGCATGATAGCAGGTTTTCAGGCGGTTGTCAATTTGCGTCGGTAAAGTTTTTGTGCGGCATTCTCGTTTGCCCACTTGTCAAGCCGCACCGGCTGTGATAAGATGAGGATGCTGCAAATGCGGCGTGCGGGTCAAGCGAACAGCTCCGCACCGGCTCCATCTGCCGGTTGAAAATGAGATGGCATCTGCGGATCCAGCGATATGCTCCGCCTCGGGACCCTCCCCGTGTAAAAATAGAGGCTTAAGAGCGGCGGCCGATACCGCCGCTTTCTGTTTGCGCCTGTGATGGAATTGGTAGACATGCGAGATTTAGGTTCTCGTGCTTTCAGCGTGTGGGTTCGAGTCCCTTCAGGCGCACCACGCCTCCGGCGGCCGATGCATCGGCTGCCGGAGGCGTTTTTGCTTTTCGGGAACATTTGTACTGCGCGGCCGTCTAATCACACAACAATATAGAAAGGTGGCCAGACCATGAAACAATCCCGACTGCTCCCCGCACTGCTTCTCGCGCTGCTGATGCTCCTCCCCGCCGGCTGCGGCGCTCAGACCACGGGCACACCGCAGCAAACGCCCACGCCCACCGAGACCGCGACCGTATCCGGCGCTGCCGGAACGCTGCGTGTACTGGTTCCGGATGGCTGGAAGTATGAACTCTGCCCCGCAGGTTCGCTGACGGTGTCAGATCAGGCTTTCGGCGTGAAAATATGGCCGGACAGCGGCTCGGACAGCTGTGTGCAGCTGTACTGGTCGGACAGCTTCGGCGTGTGCGGCACGGGGCTGAAGGAAAAATCGCTGACGCTCGCCGGTGATGCAGCCACCGCCGGATACTATGACGGCGACAAAAACTGGACCTTCCTCAGCTATCAGGGAAAAAACAGCGGCATCGTTGCCTGGGCCAACCCGAACGCTCCGTGGTTCGCGGCGCAGGGTAAGCAGGTACTCGCCATGCTCGACACGGTCGAATGGGAACCGGCAGCATAAACAAGGTCATAAAAAAGTACGCCCCGCAGCAGAAGCTCTGCTGCGGGGCGATTTTCGTAATATGTTATTTCGCTGCGGCGGGAACGGCGGCGGGTTCCGCAGTCTCGGCCGCTTCAGCCTCCGGCTGCGCGGCGGCAAAGCCCTGCGCAAGGCCGTGCTCGCGGATATACCTGCGGTTTTTGTACACGCCGACGGTCAGGAACGGAACGACCACGACCGCGATGCCGAGATAGCCGCAGTAGCCATAGCCGTACTTGATGATGTTCGTGAGGCCGGCCATGGAGATGGACATGGACATGGACAAGATGATGATGAACGCGGACACGATGGCGCTGCGCACCGGCGCAGACTGGATGCCGCGGAACATCGGCAGCTTCTCAAAGCGGGCGACGAAGCCGAAGATCGTCGTCACACCCGTGGAGATGAGGCAGAGCATGAGGCAGACGCCGTAAACTGCGGTGAGGGCACGGATGCCCATGGCGTTGCAGACCGTGAGCGTGGGGATGGTCGTGCCGCCGTCGACGGCGGTGTAGACGCCGCGCCAGCAAATGAGCATGAACACGGACAGCACGAGCGCAACGGCATTCATGGCAAAGGAGATCCACATGGCCTTGGCGCAGCCCTGCTTGCTGCGCATGGTCGTGCCGCAGGCGATCATGGTCGGCAGCGTAACGCACTGGAAGCCGGCATAGGTGAAGGCGTTAAAGATCGCTTTGGGGACATTGGCGAAACCGGTCGTCTGAAAATCAGCACTGAGGCTGGTGAACAGCGGTGACTCGCTCTTGAAGATGCCGATGGCGTAGATGGTGATGGCGGTGACGAGGATGGCGATGCCCATATAAGTGGACGCCGCGCGCACGATGCCGGCGCCGAAAATGGTCAGGAGCAGGACGAGGCAGCCGACGGCCACGACGCCGAGATAATAGTTCACGCCGAAATAGCTCCGCAGCGCGGAGGCCGCGCCCGAGATGGCCGCCGCGACGGCCATGAGCACCATGATGTAAAAGAAGATCTCGAACAGCCACTCAATTTTGTCAAAGGGGTGGTAGAGCGTCTCGAACAGCTGCTTATAGCTCGTCAGGCCGCGGGAATTGTACATGATCATGGCCTCGCGCATCGTGAGCGTGAGCAGCAGCATGGCAGCGATCGCCGACACGATGCCGGCCCAGCCGAGGCCGACGTAATAGGTGTTGGCCTGGTTTCCGGTCGCAAAGCCGCCGCCGGCGTGCGCGGAAAAGAGCACTGCGCCGACCGAGAAGGCGGCAAAAAATGGGGTCTTGGGTATGGTTCTGGTCTTGGTCCGGGTTTTCATGATGCATTCCTCCTGCAAAAGCATAGTCTGATGGTCTGGCAGGAAAAAAGAAAACCCTCCGTCTTTCCTGCCCTCTGGCAGAAGAGACGAAAGGCCGAAAACCCTCCGCGGTACCACTCTTCTTCGCCCCCGCGATCGGGGACGCACTTATCCGGGATACCATCATATCCCTGCACAATAACGGGCGCACCCGTCTGCACCTACTCATCGTTCAGCGCAGCCGCTGTTCAGCCAGTTCGGCAGGTCTGTACGCTTTGTGCCTCGCACCACCCGGCACTTCTCTGTAAGGACGTTCCTGCTTACTACTCTGTGTCTTCGCGTTTGATGGTTTGATGATAACATCCGAATTCGCTGCGCGTCAAGACGCGCATTTGCCGAAAAACGAATCGGGAGCCGAAAAAGTTTCGGTGATTTCACCAACCGGCTTTCTCCGCTACGCAAAAACACGCCGCGCCCGTTCCGGGCACGGCGTCAGTTTGTCAAAACCTCGTAGAGTTTCGCCGCCGGTGCGGCGAAAGAAAGTCCAATCATTTTCT
>ERZ832317.5825-NODE-5825-length-10732-cov-3.541538_pt1 | contig 10732 bp, 10 predicted proteins | sample MGYA00519695_ERZ832317 | MGnify/ENA primary metagenome ERZ832317 (study PRJEB31850, sample SAMEA3708726) | human gut metagenome | biome: human gut; feature: human-associated habitat; material: faeces | place: China | collected 2014 ...
AAATATGGATTTTTATCGAATAAATGAGGAATACAATCAGTATCTCCAGAAATATGAAAAAGAAAATAGAGGGGTTACAAAGGTTCCTAATATTAGGTATACTGATCGCAATAAATTTGCATTTGGCGCAGTTATGCAGGTTCATGGTATGAACTATTATGTATCTGTATCCTCTTTTGACAAGAAACAGGAAGCTAATATTTTGATTCGTGTACCAGGAGATGAAAAAGAGATCAAAGGATCTTTGCGATTCAATTATATGATTCCTGTGCCGGAAGAGTGTATTGAAAAACTAGTTATCAAAAATGTGCAAGATAAAAAATATCGGTTGTTATTGAATAAGGAATATCAGTTTTGTGTGGACAATGCTGAGCGTATCAGGAAAAAAGCAAATAAAATATATGAAATGGTTACAACAAATAGAAAACAGAAATTAACTGACAACAGTTGTGCTTTTAGCATTTTGGAACAGGGATATCAAGAATATGTTGAGAATATTTTGAAAAAGAAATCCTAATATGCTTAGTTGTTAAAAAAATAATACATAAAAAATGGTATTCTGAGTCATTTCACCAAAGCGGAGAACTAGAATTAAAAGTAGATAAAACTTTATCATATTTTTCGTATATTTGTTATTTGAAAAGACAAAAAATTATAACTGATAAAGAGTTTGATTTTTTTAAATATGAAGTTGAGAGAATATTAATGAATCAGCAAGTACAAGATTATTTTTATAATTTATATTATTTTTCTAAAAAATTTAAAACGCCATTTACCTTTAAATATTTATTTGAATATGGGAAAAAAGGAGAAATGTTTGATGATGATTTTTATGATAAAAATGCGTATGAAAAAAACAAAAAATATCATCGATATCTAAATTTTTGACAATAAAAATCAACGCTTCATATGACATAGAGGATAAATAATTTTTTCACCTATTTAATATTTTTTCTTTCCTCTACCAGAGATCTTTGCACCCATTTAACAATTAGAATCGTGTATTATATAGAAAATGATCATTTTCCATCAAATGAAGAAATAGAACAGGAGGGGGTATTTGCCATATGATAAAAACTTATGCAGGAATACCGTATGAAGAGATCGTAAGACGATATGCAGATGATATAACCCGGTTGTGCGTTGTTTGGACGCAAAATGAAGAGGCTGCGAAGGATTGCTTTCAAAATACTTTTCTCAAATTGTATATGACAAAGAAAAGTTTTCGAGAGGAAGAACATATCAAGGCATGGCTTTTCAAGGTTGCTAGAAATGAATGTAGAGATTACCATAAGCAGTTTTGGAATCGCAATGTTGACACATCACCAAGTAAAGCATTTTGGAGAAAATATGGTTCGATTGCAGCGATGATTGGATTTTTTCTGCTTTGTTTCACTTCAGTAACAGTTGCAGCAATGAAATCTACAGCTTTTCAGACATGGCTTGAGAATATTTTTGGAAGCGGCAATGTGAAAGAGGTTGTATTGACTACGCCAACAGCCTTGCCAACCGCAGATGTGAAGGCTAGGGATAATACGGTTCCTTTCCAAGAAAATACGATGGTTGCAGGGGGGAAAGAAAGCTTTGTCTGTGAGTATCATTTTGTGGGCGATGAGGAACAGATCGATCAGGTATATACGGTTGTTTCGGATGGATTAAAGAAGATGACACCTTCCACATTTGAAGGAGAGTATAATGGCACAAAATTTGGTTTCCAATATGTCATTAGCGGAAATGAAATATTCGCTTTTAATTATACCGGTGGCATGTCAGAAGTGTTTTTTTACTATGATAAGGATACAGTATATGGGGCAAGAACGGATGGAGATAAAAAAGAATATTTGCTGAAGATTAATTTATCTCAAAATACGGTAGAGAAAATATCGAACGATTATATGTTGTGTAACTTTGTGATGTCACCTTCCGGGACAAAGTTGTTGTGCAACCATAGAGGCGATGCGTACTGGTCTGTTTTTGATGTCAAAACACATACGGAGAAAAAGATTGACACGGCATTGGTTAATGGATACGCAAGAACATCCGATATCGAATTTTTGGATGAAAATCATATTTTAACTTACGGAGAATCGGTTTTTATGGGGGAAGATGAAAATTACGAAACTTATTGTGTTAATCTTGACACCTTGAAGATCGAAAAGAAATATAATGGCACAGGTGAGATCAATATGAAGTGGGATTATCGTTATGATAAAAAGACGAAAACCCTGAAATTTTTGGATTTGGTAAATGGCACTTCGGTGACGATACCAGATGTTTCCACTACAGGACAGCTTGTAGCTGCTAAGGGGGATTATGTCATATTTGGAGATATTGATATGGAGGATGATACCTTCTATCTCGTAAATCTTTCCAAGAAAAGCTGGAAAAAAATTGATATTCCAAAAGAGTTTAGAAAGAATATGGAAATGCATATTGTGAATACGCAGAAAAAGATTTTAATCACAAATTCTAAAAAAGCATATTTGGTAGATGTGTCTTCGCTGTAAAGAGCGGCAACAACACGATTCTTCAGGCAAAAAAAGAAGCAAAACGCTGGTTTTGCTCTGCAAGAATTGCAAAAGCAATTCTTGGTGGCATAACACCACATTATGAGTAGTTTCCTATTCAAAAAAAGATTGCAATGTCTGTCATCATAGGCATTGCAATCTTTTTGGAAGAGTATGATAATTTTTTATCAATAAGAGGCGGATCTTGTTTCGTGGACACAGCATGTGAATGGTATAGGATAAATTCAGAAGTTTTGATTGCAGAGTTAGTCGCGTCTGGTATAATATGATAAGTGAAGGGTGGACGAACTTTATGCAAATTGCAAACTCTGATATGATGAGAAATTTGCAGAAAGATGTACATAGAGAGGAAAAACGATTATGACTTTAGATGTTTTGGGATTATTGGCAGCTTGTTCCTATGCACTGGACTGCGTGGAAGCAGAACTGGTTCATGTGACGAACAATCACTCAAAACGAGTGGCTTATATGAGTGTTTGCATTGCAAAACAGATGGGAATACAAGAGGAAAGCCTACAAGATTTGGCAGTGTGCGCATTATTGCACGATAACGCATTGACGCAGTATATCCAGGAAGAACTTCATAATGATATTTCGCAAATTGCCGTAACGCAAGAGGTACCAAAGTTGGGAGCACATTGCATTTGGGGTGAAAAGAATGTCGCAGAACTTCCGTTTCACACAGATGTTTCCGATGTGATCTTATACCATCACGAAAATGCTGATGGCAGTGGTCCGTTTGGAAAAAAATGGGATGAAATTCCTCTTTTCTCGCGTATTATTCATTTGTGCGATTTGCTGGATATCGCCTGTCGCACTAAAAAATTTGCGGAAGGTACATGGAAGGTGGCAGAGCAGTTTGTTCAAAACTCAACAGGAACAATGTTTGATCGGGAATGCAGTGATGCATTTTTGCGTGCATTTTCAGAGGAGCAGTTTTTATCACTTGATAGGGAAACTTTCGAGGACCAGTTGTGGAAGATGGTTCCTCGGATAAAACAGGATCTTGATTTTTCGCAGATCAAAGCACTTGCTGTGTTTTTTGCTCGGATCGTAGACTACAAATCGCCATTTACCAGTACGCACTCTATAGGTGTCGCTGAAGATGCGGAAAAACTGTCACGCCACATGGGATTTGATGAGGAAACTGTGCAGAAAATGTATCTTGCAGGGGCATTGCATGATATTGGAAAAGTAGCCATTGGAAATGAAATTTTGGAAAAGCCGGGAAAATTGACAGATGAAGAATTTAAGACTATGAAGCATCATGCGGCGTATACTTACTACATCCTGTCCGATATTGATGACTTTGAAGAGATTCGTGATTGGGCGGCTTTCCATCATGAACGGCTGGATGGCACGGGATATCCTTTTGGAAGGTCGGCGGCTGAGTTGAACACGCAGGAGCGCATCATGGCTTGTGTGGATATTTATCAAGCCTTGACGGAAAGTCGTCCGTACAAACAGGGCATGACACATGAAAAGGCAAGCGGTATCTTGTGGGATATGGTAAAAAAAGGATGGATCGATGGAGATATTGTCAGAGAGGTTGATTCTTGCTTTGCCACCATTTAATTTATAGGGAGGAACAAAAATTATGGAGAAAGATGTATTGGAAAAGTACAAGATGAATAGCAGGGCGGAAGCTGTCGCATTTTTGAAAAGTCTATGGAACGAGACACCACAGCCTTGCCCGTTATGTAATGGCAAATTGGACTTTCTTCATAAAAAAGCCAAGAAGAATAACAGTGATTGGAAATGCACTGGTTGTGGGGAACGCTATGATGCCATCAAATTGTTGAACTTATTAAATGAGGGTTTTGGTCGGTAAGATTTGATTTTGCCTATAGGGAGATGGATTTGCAATGCAGGAAAAAGAGATAGATGGGAAGGCGATTTGGAGTTATGGGAATCCGGAGGCTGAGAAGGTCTTGATACAGCTTGTTGGAGAGCATGAAATATCTGGAATTGAGCAGGAGTTTCATGCAATTCAAGACAGAACTTCAGAAGAATTTTATATGATTGCCTGGAGGGTGAATAACTGGAACGATGAGTTATCTCCTTGGAAAGCACCACCGGCATTTGGAGAAGAAGGATTTGGCGATGGTGCATCAGAGCTTTTAGAAAAAATATTGGAGTATTGTTCTGATAAGAGCAAGACATACTATTTGGGCGGGTATTCGCTTGCCGGATTATTTGCTCTGTGGGCATCTTGCCAGACGGACCGTTTTGTGGGAATTGCAGCAGCCTCACCGTCAGTATGGTTTCCAGACTTTTTGGAATATATGCAAGAAAATAGGATACAAAGCCGTTTGATCTATTTGAGCCTTGGCAACAAAGAGGAAAAGACTAGAAATTTAATGATGTCTACGGTCGGAGATTGCATCAGAAAGCTATATGCATGGTTGCAGGAATGTGACATCCCATGTATTCTGGAGTGGAATCCGGGGAATCATTTCCGTGAATCGGAAATTAGGACAGCTAAGGCGTTTGCCTGGTTGTTGGAAAAATAATAACTAAAATATAGTAGAATCTGTACGATAGTACAAAACTATGGTAAAATCGGTGGAGGGAGCATCCCTAAATTATAACAAGAAATGAGGATTATTATGAACATTGAAGATATGTTAGAGATTAATGACTGCCCGTTATGCGACGGTGGAGCACTTTTGGAAGAGGAATGTGGCTGCGGCTATTATGTGATGTGCCTTGAATGTGGCTGTCATTCTGTTACGATTGATTTTCACTCGGAGGAAGAGCGGCTGGAAGCAGCGAAAAGAACGGTTATGCTTTGGAACACCGGCAAGGTAATATCAAGTAGTCCGGGAGAATGATCCCAACATGGTTGATATTCGTTTTTAATCTTTAATAGCAAGGCAGGAATACGAAGCGCACTTGGATTTTGAAGAGACAGGATTGTTTGCTTTATATTCTGCCTGCAGGCAAGCAGGACTAAAATGCTGTTAGATGCGCTGGCTGACATCTGCTGAGAGCGCTGGAGGAGGAAATAATGAAAAAGGAGAACTGATGACAAATCAACATATTATGTCCATTGCTATGCGGCAATCGGCATTAGATCTTAATGCTGATATTTCTGACTTTACCAAAGAGGAAAATGTATTTGTAAAGTCAGGGTTAGGGGCTTTGGCAAGAAAATATTATAGCGAACCAATAGCATGCAATTTGGTTTCCTACGGAAGTAATATTGTGGCATCTGTAAAAGAGGAATACAAAGAAATGGTAAAAGAGTATTTGAGTAAGTTTGAATTTTATCATTGCTTTGAAACGCCCAATATGCATTGGCTGGATGAAAGAATGAGAGAACAGGGACAAAGAGTCTGCTTCATGGCAGAATATTTTTTGCCGGATGTCAATTCCCTCAAAAGATTATCATGCCAATATGAGCTTAAGGTGCTTACGCAGAAAGACTTTGACAGTTTATATTTGCCTATATGGAGTAATGCTTTGTGTGATGCGAGAAAAGAGCTGGATGTTCTTGGTGTTGGCGCATATGATAATGGAAAATTGATCGGACTTGCCGGTTGTTCGGCAGATTGTGACGATATGTGGCAGATTGGAGTTGATGTATTACCGGAATATCGCAGAAAGGGGATAGCATCTGCGCTAACCAGTAATTTAGCAGTTGAGATTATAGAGCGTGGAAAAGTGCCATTTTACTGTTGTGCATGGTCTAATATCAGGTCTGCAAAAAATGCGATACGAAGCGGTTTCATGCCTGCTTGGGTGGAAATGACGGTCAAACCTGCCAGTATGGTGGCTGAGATGAATCAGTAAAGTCCATGCAAATTAAATATGAAATATCGTTCAGTTAATTGATATGGAGGAAAAGAAATGACAGGAGACAGAATCATAAGTGCTCTGATTGGATTGGTGGGGGCAGTGTCGAACAATGGAAAAACCGAACAGACAGATGTAGTGGTTCGGGAGGCTCTTTTACACCGAAATGATCCGACAATGGAAGAGTCACTGGTACAGAAAATCCACGAGTTAAAGAATGTTATCGCACCGGATTGTGCGACTTGCAAAATGCCCTGTGGAAACACATCCGACTATGATATGACACAGTTTTATAGTGCGGATGAGAGTGTACTTGCAGCCAAAAAGGAGCTGCTGGAGACGATTTGTACTGTCCTAACAAATAATGAGCAGGTCACAGATAACATTTACCGAGGAATCGCATATCTGGGATATCCGGTGACACCGGAAGACTGCGAAAGAATCCGTGAGGGGATCATAGAACAGTATGCTTAAGCGAGGATGCTTCTAGGAAATATTTGAGTAAAAGAATAGCGAGGATCATTATGCGATATTTACCGATTTTAGAGGAACTTTGTTCGTCAGATAGTATTTTATTTATGGTAGCAGGGATTATAGTTGCATTAGTTATTAGCGTGAAATTTTGTGATATAAAAAGAAATTTGCTGGGATTGATCGGAAGTTTTGTAGTATATGCAATTTGCGAGGTGCTATCTAATTTTTATACAAATTATATGCTGGAGATTGCATTGCTTTTTGTTGGTACATTGGCGTTGGGGGCTTTTATCGGATTCACGATAGGACTTATTGTGACGATTGTTTCGGGAAAGGGACTCTTACTATGGAAATAAGAACAGCCTCTTTGCAGGATTTAGAAGATATTGCAGCCGTAGAAGCAGCATGTTTTCCGGTGGCGGAAGCAGCGACGAAGGCAGAATTTGCAGAACGGATCCAACATTACGGAGATCATTTTTTGCTGTTGTATGATAAGCAAAAGCTGATTGCGTTTGTGGATGGTTTTGTTACAGACGAGCAGAATTTAACGGACGAAATGTATGAAAAAGCGTCTTTACACAACGAGAATGGTGCGTGGCAGATGATTTTTGGCGTAAATACACTTCCGGAATATCGAAGAAATGGGTATGCGGGACGGTTGCTTCGCTGTGCCATTGATACTGCGAGAAAGCAGGGGAGAAATGGCGTTGTACTTACTTGTAAAGAAAAGTTAATTCATTACTATTCCGGGTTTGGATTTGTAAATGAGGGGATATCAACAGATTCTACTCACGGCAATGCAGTATGGTATCAAATGAGATTGACATTTATAACAGGGAATGACAAATTTTAACACATTTGTTATACTAACGGTATTGTTAGGAGGTAAGAATTTGTCATGCATACATTAAAAAAATTTATACTGTATTATTCACCATACAAAGCAGTGTTCGTTCTGGATCTGATCTGCGCAGCGATGATCAGTCTGATCGATCTGGCATATCCACAGATCTTGCGGACTATGACGAAAACAGTCTTTGCCGGAAAGTCATCAGCAATTTTGCAAGTTTTGCTGCCAATTGGTGTCGCAATGCTTATCATGTATATCGTTCAGGCGTTGTGCAAATATTATGTCAGTTATCAGGGGCATATGATGGGTGCCAATATGGAACGGGATATGCGCCAACAACTTTTTGACCATTATGAAAAATTATCTTTTTCGTATTACGATCAGAACAATTCCGGACAGATGATGAGCAAATTAGTATCGGATCTGTTTGATATTTCAGAGATGGCACATCATGGACCGGAAAATTTATTCATATCATTGATAAAAATTATCGGTTCGTTTGTATTTTTGTTTGTGATCAATCGCTGGCTTGCCATTGTGCTGTTGGTACTTGTGTTTTTTATGATTCTATTTTCCTATAGCCAAAACCGCAGAATGCAGGCAACCTTTATGGATAACCGACAAAAGATCGGAGATATTAATTCCAGTCTTCAAGATACCTTAGCGGGGATTCGGGTCGTGCAGTCTTTTGCAAATGAGGAGATAGAGCGAGATAAGTTTCGACACAGTAACGAGAACTTTTTGCACTCCAAAGACGCCAACTATCGTTGCATGGGAAGCTTTATGAGTGGTAATTTGTTCTTTCAGGGACTTATGTATCTGGTTACGCTTGTGTTTGGCGGATGGTTGATTGCCAAGGGACAGATGGAGACAGCGGATCTGGCAATGTATGCGCTGTACATTGGAATCTTTATCAGTCCGATCCAAATACTGGTAGAGCTGACGGAAATGATGCAGAAAGGCTTGTCGGGATTTCGTCGATTTTTAGCAGTTGTAGAAACGGAACCGGACATTGTCGATGCAGAGGATGCTAAGCCGTTAGAAAATGTGAAAGGAACAGTTGAGTATAAAGATGTATCTTTTCATTACAGCGATGATGATACACTTGTCTTGTCCGATGTTTCCTTTCGGATTGACGCTGGAAAATCTATAGCGTTGGTAGGACCGTCCGGAAGCGGAAAGACGACGATCTGTTCATTGCTTCCAAGATTTTACGATGTGACCGGAGGAAGCATTCGGATCGACGGCAAGGATATTCGCAGTCTGTCGCTAGAAAGCCTTCGCAACAATATTGGTCTTGTGCAGCAGGATGTGTATCTGTTTTGTGGGTCGATAAAGGATAATATTTCCTATGGCAAGCCGGGTGCCTCTATCGAAGAGATCATCGATGCAGCCAAGAAAGCGAATATTCATGATTTTATCATGTCCTTGCCGGATGGATACGATAGTTATGTGGGAGAGCGTGGAACCCGTTTGTCGGGAGGTCAGAAGCAGCGTATCTCAATTGCACGGGTATTTCTCAAGAATCCGCCGATCTTAATTCTTGATGAGGCAACCAGTGCCTTAGATAACGAAAGTGAGCGCTGGATTCAACATAGTTTGGAAGAACTGGCCAAAAACAGGACAACCATTACCATTGCACATCGCCTGTCGACGATCCGAAATGCGGATGAGATTTTGGTGGTTGCAGATACCGGTATTGCGGAACGGGGTACCCACGAGGAACTTTTGGCGGCAAATGGGATTTATGCACACTATAATGAAATGGCATAAAAAGGCAAAGCCGGTGCAAGGCGTTATGCTGTTTTGTTTGATGAGAAGAAATAACAGTTGCCAAAGCGCCCGATAACAAATCAGGTGCAGTACCGAAATGTTTTGTCGGTCATAATTCGTGCGAAGATCAACCCCAGCGGTAGCGCAAGTATGATCAAAAGTGCAGCGGCAAGCCAAGAAGCGGCAGAATATAAATTCATCGTACCGAGATTATAGAATCCTTTGTATAAATAGAGTCCCGGTACCATGATCACGATAGAAGGGACCGTGATCGATATTCTTGGATATCCGGCAACTCCTTTTACCGTAGAGGCGAAGATGCCTGCAACAAAAGCACCGGCAAAGGCAGCAACGGCAGGTGGAAAGGATGCAAGATCGATCAGTTCCAATCGAAACGTGTTGGATACAGCACCGATAACTCCTGCCGCGGCTGCCAGCCTAATTGGGCCGTTAAAGAGAATGGAGAATCCGAATACGCCGCCAAAGCTGGCGAGCAGACGCAATATGATCCATTGCCACAGTGCAAATTTAAGTGGCAGAAATGGCATCGGTTTTAATCCAAGAACCATTGCTAAGATCCATGCTGTCATGGTCGCAACAGTGATAATGATCAGCGAATACATCAGGCGTTCCATTCCGGAACGCATATCTAATTTTGCTAAGTCGATACCGCTTGTGATAAATGGAAATCCCGGGATAATAAATAACATAGAACAGATATATCCGGCTTCGTGCTGAACATTGACTGTAAAAAACAACTGCAGTAATCTAAGCAGAACGGTATAGCTTAAACAAGCTGCTGATACAGAAGAGATGATTCCTAAAAACAGCGTCAAATGGTGTTTCGTCATTTTGCATCGGATATAATTGCCGATACCCGCACCGATAAAAGCGCATAACATTTCAATGACTCCACCGCCTAATAAAAAGGTAAAGGATCCACAGGCGAGTGCAGCGGCAAGCGCTAAAGCACCTGGAGAATATAATCCGTGTATTTTTTCAATTTTATCTAATGTCGAATGGATCATTTCACAGCTTTTCGTAATCTCTTGGTTGGCAAAGCCGGACACCAGTTTTTCCAAGCGGTTTAGCTGTGAAGTATTTACACTGGTGTTCGTCAGACACAGTGATTGGCTAAAACTTTGCTCCCCGTCAAAACAAGTATAATTGATCGACATTAATCCAATATCAACCGTACAAGTCATATTCATTAACTCGGAAAGTTCGTTCATGGAACTACGAACTCGCCATGCCCCGGTTCCACAGGAAAGCATCATAATCCCGACACGTCCGACAACAGAAGCCTTGG
>ERZ832317.5831-NODE-5831-length-10722-cov-3.410612_pt1 | contig 10722 bp, 10 predicted proteins | sample MGYA00519695_ERZ832317 | MGnify/ENA primary metagenome ERZ832317 (study PRJEB31850, sample SAMEA3708726) | human gut metagenome | biome: human gut; feature: human-associated habitat; material: faeces | place: China | collected 2014 ...
GTCTGAATCGATTGTACAAAGGTTGCCTTTCATCTTCATTTAAGCTTTTCCATAATTTATCTGACATTCCCATTACAAAATCATTTGAGTTAAAAGAAGGAGTACTGACCAGTGCCAAAACTTCTCCTGTATATTGGTTCATAGCAACAGAACAACTCTTATCATCCTTAAACTGTTCATACAAGACTTTTTGCAATTCTGCATCAATTGTTAATTGAATATCCTCTCCGTTTTGAACCGGTTTATCTACAATAATATCTTTTCTGTTTCCAAATTCATCTTCGATATATATCATGCAACCATTTTGACCTTTTAATTTATCTTCATATAAACTTTCTATACCACTTCTCCCTATAACACTATTGGAATCATAACCTTTCCCTTTATTCTCTTCCAAATCTTCCGCTGTAACTTTTTGAATATATCCAACCAAATGTGACGCTGCTTCTTTTAAAGGATAGTCTCTAACTTCGATATCGTTAATCATAACACCTGGAATTGATAGTAATTCCTCCTGATTTTCCTTTAATTTTACAAGATTTTCATCCGGATTAATTTTCATTAATTCCAATTCACTAACTTTAGGAATTGTTTTTATAGGAACAAATGAATCATCTTTTACCCACTCTGCAGACAATTTGTTCTTTATCACATCAATATCCACTTCAAGCAACTCCGCAAGTTTAATTATTGTGTTTTCTTTATCCTGAATTTTACCCGGCACTAGCCCAACTGATGATGCAACCCCTTTTCCAGCTAACACTTTTCCATTCCGATCTAAAATTTGTCCTCGCTCTGCTTCTACAGTATCTATTCGTACTTTATCTGTAGACTCTAATTGCGGAAAAATAATACTATCTTTCCAAACAAGTTTATATTCAAATTTTTCTTTTATAAAGTTTACTTCATTTTGAAATTTCACTTCACCTGCAAGAGTATTAAATGATGTAAGATATGAAATCTCTTTACCATTGGATTTCTCATTTAAAATTTTAATGCTTAAATCCTTCGTTTCTAATCCTTCATATATGTTTTTATTTCTCTTTACAAATTCTTCCATAGAAATATTCGATGAATGTTCTTTAGAAATCATTTTATACATTTTTTCATATTCATGTTTATTGATATAATTCATATATTCGGTTAGCAATTGTTCAGTAGTGTTCTTATGTGTCTGTTTCGTAATAAAAAAAATCAAGCTCAATACTAAAATTAAAGAAAATATTATTAATATCAATCTACCTGTCCATTCAAATTTTTTTCTTTTCATAATTGTCTCCTGTTTCCATATCTTACGTTTGTAATATATTCTATTATCACTTTTTTGTCAATAGCCTTCTTGACGTTTCTATTTCAATGCTCTATAATTATTACGAAAGTAAGATTAAAGGAGAATAAACATGGATAAATTACCACAAATATCTGAAGCAGAATATGAAATCATGAAAATAATATGGGATGAGTCACCAATAAGCACAAATTCTATTTGTGAAAAAGTTCCATCTATACACAATTGGAGTAATAAAACAGTTCATACGTTATTATCTCGTTTAGTGTCAAAACATGTTATTTCTTATGAACAAAAAAGGCGTATGTATTACTATTTTCCCATTATCTCTAAAAATAAATATTTATCACAAGAGAACCATAATTTTTTATCTCGCTTTTATGATGGTGAAATGGCTCCGCTATTATCTTCCTTACTATCCAATGCCCAATTATCTGACAGCGATTTAAAGAATATGTATCATCTTATAGACTCTAAATTGAATGGTGGTGATGAAACCTAATGTTCTCGATTCACTTTTTATTATGTAATCTCACTATCAGTATCTTATTGGGGATAATTCTATTACTCAAAAAACTATTAAAAAATTATATTACAACTAATAGTCGGTATTATTTGTGGTACATTTTTGTATGTGCGCTTATTATTCCTTTCATACCATTCAAAAATATCGGACCACATCAATTATTAATAAAGTTACAACACTTTTTCCAACAAGATACGGGTAAAATTGTAAATACTTCTACAAAACAACTTGATGATATAAATTTATCTGTTCAATTAGGTACTTCTGATTTTGCGTCAGCTCAAGATAATTTTAATTTGTATGATCTTGATAAATACTTATTTGCAATATGGATAATCGGGTGTTTGTTTACATTAGTATATTTTATATATAATATTGTTAAAATTCATTTAATCCAAAAAAAAGCTTTTTTGATAACTTCTGAAAACGAACCAGAACTATACCAACAATACATTTCGTGTCATGAAAAATTAAAAATAAGACGACATGTCGCTTTATACGCTTCATGTAATATTTCAAGCCCTGTTTCTTACGGTCTTCTATATCCCAAGGTAATTATTCCTCAAGATATGGATATATTACTGTCTGAACAGGATGTATATTATATCTTTTTACATGAATTACAGCATTATAAACACAAGGATGCTGCATTAAATTATATAAGTTGCATTTTACAGATCATATATTGGTTTAACCCATTCATTTGGTACGGATTTCATATATTACAAAAAGATCGGGAAATTGCATGCGACAACTCAGTAATTAACATCATAGGGAAAAACAACTGTATAGATTATGGCTATACATTAATAAGATATGCTGAAAAAATGCAACACAATGCTTTTCTCTCTCCACTCTCTCGTTTAGGTGGAGAAAAAAAGGTCATTATAGATAGAATAAAAGAAATAGCAAATTATCAAAAAATTTCTAAAAAGCATAAGAGAAACAGCATTGTAATCTTAGTGTTCGCTTGTGTTCTAGTATACTGCATTAGTCCCTTATTAACTGTCTATGCATCACGAGACTCATCTAATAATTTGACTTCCCAAAATATAGATGACATAGACCTATCTTCTTATTTCAGTAAAACAAGTGGTAGCTTTGTAATATATGATATGACAAATGATAGATACAAAATTTATAATAAAGATTTAAGCACCAAACGAGTTTCTCCGGATTCCACTTATAAAATTTATAGTGGTTTATTTGCATTAGAGGAAGGTGTAATCAATTATAATTCTTCTAATCAGCACTGGGACGGAACAAACTATTATTTTGATTCATGGAACAAAGACCAAACCCTTACTACAGCTTTACGTAATTCTGTTAATTGGTATTTTCAAAATCTTGATACACAAATAGGATACCAAACACTTTATTCTTATTATAACAAAATTTCATATGGGAATTGCGATTTATCAGCTGGTATTGAAGATTATTGGTCCGAATCTTCCTTAAAGATTTCACCGGTAGAACAGGTAATCCTATTATCTGAACTTCTGGAAAATAAATGGGAGTTTGAGGAAAAAAATATTCAAGCAATAAAAGATGCCTTATTTATTTCTGATACATCCATTGGAAAATTATATGGAAAGACAGGTACTGGGTCATTGAATGGACAAAATACAAACGGTTGGTTTATTGGCTTTATTGAACACGGTGAAAATACTTATTGTTTTGCTACCAACCTTCAGAATTCCGAGAATGCCACCGGCAGTGCTGCTTCAGAAATAACTATAGAAATATTAAATTCTTTATTCTCTTAAAAATGAAAATACTTTATTCCCAAAAGCTAAGGAGGTTGATGCCTATTAACACTAGTGTTTATCAAGATAATCAAAGCTTAAAAGTATCGGCTTATATAGTTAATGTAGGTTTATGAAACATTTATAGAATAACTAATTTCTAGGATAGGCAGAAATAATATGAAAAAAAACAAGTCTTTTTATCTATTAATTATTGGAATTTTGGTTGGTATATTTGCATTTTCAGGTTGCACGAATCATAATAATTCAGACGCTAAGAATATACAACAGGATACAAAAGATCCTACTCCAGAGAAATTTTCTGTAGTAGAATCACAAGAACCCACACTAACTGAAGTAGATTGGTCTAATTATTTTGAAGGCTTAACCGGGACCGCAATAGTATACGATCCAACAGAAAAAAACTATATGATATATAATAAAGAACTGGCTCTAACGCAGAGATCTCCATGTTCTACATTTAAAATTATCTCTTCGTTAATCGGTTTAGAAAACGGAATTATTGATCCTGATAATTCTGTGCGTCCTTGGAGCGGTGAAATATTTTGGAATGAGGACTGGAATAGAGATATCAATTTTTCTGATGCATTTCGTACCTCATGTGTTTGGTATTTTCGTCAGGTCACTGATGACATTGGCAAGGTGAAAATGCAGAATGAACTTAATAAACTGAAATATGGAAATTGTGATATTTCTGATTGGGAGGGAAAGTTAAATACTAATAACAACAATAGAGCCTTAACAGGTTTCTGGATAGAATCGTCTTTGAAAATTTCTCCAAAAGAACAGGTTGAAGTGATGGAACGAATCTTCGGAACTGACTCCACCTACTCAGAAAGAACACAAAATATTTTAAAACAAGTAATGTTGATATCAGAAGAGAATAATACGGAAATATCTATTTATGGAAAAACAGGAATGGGAAAAGCAGAGGGTATTGTTGTAGATGCATGGTTCACAGGATTTGCAGAAACACTAGAAGGAAATAAATATTTTTGTGTATATCTCGGACAATCAGATGCAGGCAACACATCAAGCACTGCCGCAAAGGAAATCGCCATTCAAATTCTTAATGACAATAAATGACAATAAGATACCCTATCAAAAATCGCCTCAGACTCTCACAGGCTGGGCGATTTTTTTATAGTAATCTTTTGCCAAATCATTTTGTTCTTTTACTATGTACTCTAAACCTGATCTTAAATTAGTGACATACATAGTCTGTATTTTACATATTACTTCTACATACAAGCACATTATTATTTGGTCTAATTTACCTTTATATAACATCAAATAAGAGAGTGTATCTCTTTTAACACACTATTAACTATTAACAACGTAGCCTTATCAATTCCAATTATTATAAATAAATATGAAATATAGATATTTCTGGAACAACCCCCAACCGACCAGAAACATGTGTAGTTCCGATTCCTGTATTTACGTATATTTTTGTCTTTGAATTTAATTCATACATTCCGCTGACATAATTTTTAGCGAGGTTTGTAGAAGAGATAGCTTTTTGATTAATAGAAGGAATAAACGGGATATTAACTTGCCCGCCATGACTATGTCCGCTCAACACTAAATCATAAGGGTATTCTTGAAAAGAGTCTGCTGTATCTGGCTCATGTATTAACAGAATATTGTAATTCGAATCATATATCTTTGTAGAATCCGGCATATATACATTTCCCAGCATACTATCATCTAACCCTGTAAATAATATTTTTTTATCTGAATCAGTAGTCACATACCAATTTTCATTTTTCAGCACAGTAAATCCTGATTGCTGCATAATATTTTCATACTGTCTGGCAGCTCCACCACCGCAATCGCGATTCCCCCATATTGCTATTTTATCATATGTTGCATTGATTTTTTGTAGTTCTTTTATGATATGTTCATCATCATGATACTTGGCATAATTGTCATACAAGTCCCCTGTAAACACAACAACATCTGGATTTTGCTTATTGATATAGTTTACAACCTTATCCAGGTTCTTATAATTAAAATCCGCTTTTATATGCGTGTCTGAGAATTGAACAACTTTAATAAAATCAGAAGTTTTTTCGTTTAAATATAATTGATTTGATGCAATACGATACGGTTCGATTTTAAAAGCATAAAACACACAACTTCCAATCAAAATAAGAAGTGTGAAGACTGTTCCAAAAAAAATTTTCAAAAATCTTATCATAAAGATCTATCCTTCCCATAAATTATCTTGCTCAAAATAAAAGCTGCTTGTGACATTTATGTTACAAAAAATGTGGCATAAAGAAATATATAATCTTTAAACCACAATGTTTTTTAACTTACAATCTTCCAGTTACTTGCCTTACAAATTGTCAATTTATGCTGGACATCTGTGTGGTTTTGGCCTGATTAGTAACAAACTTTACAATTGCATTAACTATTACAGCCAACCATTGCATCTTAAATCTAAAGCTATAGCAAAGAATACTAATGTCTAAAATTACATCCAGGTAACCAACCCCAGATTCTGACATTCCATATGTATACTCACTCTACACTAATTCCAGCATATGCCCATGTCTCTCCGTTATCCTTTGACTCAAAGCGAATTCCCTGGATTTCCCCAGCTCCTGTTAAAAGCTTTATAGTCAGGATATCCTCTTTCTTTTTCGGCATCTCACAGTATTTATAATTTTCTATGGTAAAGTTAAGTTCTTTTGCCAAAGGCGGTAGCTCTGTCACAGTCTCCAAAGGTAGCTGAAGTTCCGTAAAGGTTGTACCTCCATCCCTGGTGACATAAAGGCTGGAATGGGACTGGGAAGCTCCTGTCAGCCCTGCAAACCCGAAATTTTTATCAAAGAATTCCAACCCCTCTGTTACCCCAAGATTTCCGCCAAAGGGATTCTGGTTTGCCATTTCCCATGTGTCACCGCCATCCGCAGTTTTTTCCAACTGGTAAAATCTGCTTCCCGCCGCCGCATCAGCCACCACCAGACGCCATCCTATCTTATCATCTAAAAAGAAATACATACTGCCGTCTGTCTGATCTACTGTCCAGCTTTCCACATCTTTTACCTCATCCATCTGTTCTTTATCTAACACTTCCTGGCTGATATATTCTGGTTCCATCATATAGCGAACAGGAGTGATATCTTTCACAGCTGGCATGTGAAGAGAAACCTCAAATCCCACAATTTCTCCGCCATTGAAAAGTTGTGTAAAATTTTCACTTCCTTGATCAACACCATCTCCGTCTGCATCACCGGGAAGATAACGCAGCCCGTCCATCACTCCGAAAGACCGGCGCCCATAATATACAAGTTCATAGGTCTCATTTTCCAAAATTGAAGACCACATTTTCACCTGATTTTCGCTGTCTGCTTTCTCCAATATCCGGAGCATTGGCTCAAAACGCATATCGGCATTATAATCGGCATTGGCTTCTCCGTTCACCCAAACAATAATCTTCTCATTTATCTTTCTGTCATAAGTAATCAGATATGTCTTTTCTGTTCCTTTTTTATTTTTTCCGTAAAGAAAGGTATCTAAGGTCTGAACTTTCCCAGTCTCATTAAAGGACATCTTAAATCCATTTACCACATAAAGATTTTTCGGCATCTCAAGCTTTTCCTCTAAATCCGTCAGAATTCCTTCGATACCATCTTCAAAGAAGTTATCGTGGACAAAATCTACTTCCCTTTTCTTCCATAATTCATCAAGCTTCCATGACAAATGCCCGTTGTACGGAATTGCTGAATAAATGATACGCCCGCCAAAATAGATTGTACCAAGCAACGCAAGAAAAATCTCTATTCGTAAAAGAACTTTATTCTCGAGCTGAGATGTTTGCTGCATCTTTTTCCTTGCAATCATCCATAGTACAGAACTAAGCAAAATTCCAGACAGACTAATCAGCAAAATCAGCAAATGCCTTCTCAGCCCACCATACTGACATACATACCATGCCTGATATAAAAACAGCAGGTAAAAACAAAGACTGATTTTCCCACATAATTTATAAATATTCTTCATACACCCCTCGATTCTTTCATTTTTGTCTCTTCTAACATGATGTGTCAGTCATATTTTGGCAACTTTATCATATTCCAAAGATAACATGTAACTGTAATCATTTATATTTTCAATTGCTAGAATACATGTCATTATTTTCGTTAATGATGCTGGAAATATTTTTTCATCCTGTTGAAATTGAAATATAACTTTACTGTCATCGAGACTGATTACAATTCCAGCACTACTATGTAGCTGATCTAAATCCAGTTTCCGCTGTTGTGTCTGAATAACTAATGGTTTTACTGTTTCTTCAGATTTTTCTTCTATTTTCTCCCTCTCTTGCGGATTGAAAATTTTTAATAAGACTAACAAACTGATAAGTATTATAAAAAGCAAACTTTCTATTATCCAAACTATCTTTCTATTTTTCTTTTTTACTTTTTTTCTTCTCTTACTCATATATACCTTAATCTTCTTTCTATAACCTGATAACTAAATATTCGTTTACAAAAACCACGCGTGTAAGACTTATAGCTAATAAATCTTTTTTATTTTTACAGGTGTCATATTTAGAAGTATATATATAACACCACGAATCTTACACGCGTAAGACATTTATAATATTACATCCGTAAGATTGGAATGTCAATATATTTTTTTCTATTTCATATTCTACGTGATCATGTTATTTGACCTTTTGCAAATTACCTGCATTGATTTTAATTCATCAAATATACCTTAACTTTAAACGAAACATGTCTATAATATTTGAGGGCAGAATCGCAAAAATACGAATCTGCCCTCAAATATTATAGTGCAATGCTTAGATATATAATTTAACTTGTTGAAATTCTTTTTCAATACTCTTCGTATACTGGAATATCTAATTCAATTTTCTGTACTTTATTAGACAAATATTGACAAGTTCCATCGCCATACGGTTTAATGACAATTTCATTTTTAAAAGCACAATCAGTATTCCTATCTGGCCATACAGCATCAACATATAGCGTGAGTGTTCCATCACTATTATCCAAATAATCTACTACTTCACCAAAAGGGGATGTTCCTCGATAAAAAAAGGTTCCACTATCATAGGTATTACTTTCCATATCATATCCACAATGCTTTCGCAATTCTTCTATTGTAACAGGTAAACAAGCTATCATAACATTTTCATATATTTCTGCTGAAATTCTCCCTGAATCTTTCTTTAATTGTTCACCTGTATGTACCTGATATAAATCCTCAAACAATCTAGGTAATAATATCGTTTCTACATTACTTTCGTCCCAATTTTGAGTAAGAAAATTATAGTTCAAATAGTTAAATACAGAAACATATTGATCAGTTAATATTCGCAATGTGTCCGATAACGGTTTTACACGATAATATTCTTTTAGTGCTGCATGTGCAACAATATACTCATATGAATAGATTGTCACGGTATTTCCGGCAGATCTGATGGACATCTCCCCACTTTGCCGAACCATGTTCCACACCTCTTCTATAATTTTTCTGCTGGGCATAATAGATACAGATACCTGTGATATATGCAAATGATAGAATCAAGAAACACTTTCCCGTATATACGGTATAGTGCAAAGAAAAAGGCTGACGAAGAATCTGACTCAGCCTGTCTAAAATTTCAAATATATTTTTCCCTGGTTGAATCGCACAGGCAAGGGAAGCCCCCATCCACCAGACAATCGGAAGAAAAATCCCCCAGACAATAAGGTCTGTTTTTCTAAATGTTACCTCTGCATGCCATGCTCCTTTCTCTTATGCGGCTCTCCTATTTTATGGAACGAATCCACTTCTGGCAATACCGCAAGGGAACTACCATTTTCCCAGTTCACATGGATCTGTCCGGCATCATCTACGTAACATACTTTTCCTTTTAATCCAGAGGGCATATTCCTTTCACCCTCCATCTCATCTAAGCAAATCTGCGTTCCTTCTGGATACATCTTTCGTATGCGTTCTACCTGTTTTCGATCTAATATCTGAATGATCACCCCTCCTTTTACCACGGGAAGTGCTTGGTCCTATGGGGTTTCATAACCTCCATGATAGCTGCTTCCACACCATCAGTATATTTTCCTTCTTCTAAACGCTGATTGCGGAGATCGTTTAAGGCATGGCGAAGAACCCTCTGTTCATCAGAAGTGATTTCCATCCTCTTTTCTTTCAGATCAAAATCCCAGAGTTTTAAACCCATTTGTCTTGCCTCTTCTGATTCAGGTCCTTTTTTCCGGTAAAGACTCAGCAATGCATCTGACATCATATTTCTTTTGGTTTCTTTCATTTCGATATAATATTTTGTCATATACGACACCTGCCTTTCTTACACCAACCATATCACACACGTTCCGCAATAGCTATCACAAATCCAACTTTTACTGCGCTTTATCGCTCTGGTTCATTTTTACTCTTTTTCCCTTTGTCCGGAGATTTTTTCTCGCTTTCTCCTACTGTAAAGGTATCCTCTGTCACAAACTGCTGTTCCGGCTCCCGTAAATTCCGTTCGATATGACCACGGATTCCATAAGCTGCTGTCCGGACATCATTTAAGAATAACCTTAACTCCTGTGGATCTTTCTGACCATGCTCCTGAATTCCTGCCACTTTCTCAAGATCAAAACCGAAGACATCCACACCATATCTTTTTCCTAATATATATGTGGCACAAAATGCCTGTGCATTAACTCTGTTTCTGGCGTAGTTTCCATCATGCTGGTCTAGTGCTGCACAGGCAAGTTCTCGGTTAATAGCATGAAAAGTAGTAATCTCTGACATTCCGTTTCGTATGTAAATCGTCCTTTGATTTGGAATATATTGTGCCTGAATCTTATCCGGAAGATTATCCGCAATCTGCAGACGGATATTCTGATTTTTCAACACTGCTTCCAATAATGTGTGGATATCTCTCTGAGGACGTTCCTCTAACGGCCTTCCTTTGGTCTGCGTAATATCATAACCCTTGCTGATCGCATAACCGGAACGCATTTCTCCATCCTTCTCATACTTCGTATCAATAATATAAGTATAGCCATGTACTCCTGTTCTTAAGGAACGTCTGTCATGCTTCCACTCATCAAAAGATTTTACCAGCTTTACTTCAGGATTCTGCGAATATAAAAGCA
>ERZ832317.5835-NODE-5835-length-10712-cov-43.563573_pt1 | contig 10712 bp, 8 predicted proteins | sample MGYA00519695_ERZ832317 | MGnify/ENA primary metagenome ERZ832317 (study PRJEB31850, sample SAMEA3708726) | human gut metagenome | biome: human gut; feature: human-associated habitat; material: faeces | place: China | collected 2014 ...
ATAGTGAAGGAAAATAACCTCACCTTGACAACCATGATTGTCGTAGGCGAAGCCATCGGCAACCGTGAAGGTCTGTCACGGCTCTATGCACACGAGTTCAAGCATCTGTACCGGAAATAAATCAACGATTAATCACCCATAAACATTCAAACATGATATTAATATTTGGCGGAACCACCGAAGGACGCATAGCCATCCAAACCCTTGAAGAAGCCGGAAAAACTTTCTACTATTCTACCAAAGGGGATGAGCAGGACGTACTTCTGCATAATGGCATCCGCCTGCAAGGCGCGATGGATGCAATAGAAATAGAAACATTCTGTGCACAGCATCACATAAAGCTGCTGATAGACGCCGCGCACCCCTTTGCCACACAGCTGCATGAGACTCTGGAACAAGTCTCTGTGGAATCGAATATCCCCGTCATCCGTTTCGAGCGTATCTTCCCGGAACGCGATGAGGAACACATCATCTGGTGCAGGGATTATGACGATGCCATCGAGAAGATACAGAAAGAAAAGATTTTCATCTTACTTGCACTGACCGGCGTACAGACCATAGGTAAGCTGAAGCCTTTGTGGCAGAATGCCTGCTGTTACTTCCGCATCCTCGACCGTGACAGCTCGCGCAAGCTCGCCCGGGAACAGGGCTTCTCCGAGAAGAACCTTTACTACTACACGCCCGGAGAAGACGAGCAAGTCCTGATGAAACAGCTTCATCCCGAAGCCATCCTCCTCAAAGAGAGCGGAATGTCCGGCGGATTCTGCGAGAAGGTGGAAGCTGCCCGGCAACTGGGTATACGCATCTTTGCCATCTGCCGCCCCAAGACATCCGGCAAGTTTATCTGTGTAAACGGTGAGCACGGTCTGCGCCGCATAGTCGAGAAACATTTACCCGACTTCTTCCCCCTGCGCAGCGGACTGACCACCGGAACATGTGCCGCCGCTGCCGCCGTAGCCGCCACCTGGGATGTATTCAATATCTACTTCAAAAAGCGTCCTACGGAATTTCCGGTAGTTCTTCCCAACGGAGAAACCATCCAGGTTTCCGTAGAGCCTCAGCACCATATTCCCCACTCCGACCTTCTGGAAAACGGTGACGGCATGTTCGAGACAAGCGCTACCGTCATCAAGGATGCCGGCGACGACCCGGACATCACCAACGGGATGAAAGTTGTGGCCAATATAGCCGTACCTTTCCGCACAGACGACCCGCTGCCGGAAGACACTCCCCAGGATGACTACAACATCATCGTCTGCGGCGGCGAAGGCGTAGGTGTCGTCACCATGCCCGGTCTGGGACTTGAGCTCGGTAGCTCTGCCATCAACGACACCCCACGCGAAATGATAAAGAAGAACGTCAAGCTATGTCTTGAACGCCTCCATATTGCCAAACAGCCCAGTCCTATTCTCATTACCATCTCCATCCCCGGTGGAGAAGAGATAGCCAAACGCACCTTCAATCCCCGCCTCGGTATCGAAGGAGGCATTTCCATTATCGGGACCTCCGGCATCGTGAAGCCATTCTCCTCGGAAGCCTTCGTCAATTCCATCCGGAAGTCCATGGAAGTGGCAAAGGCGACCCGGAGCCCTCGTATCGTCATCAGCTCCGGCGCAAAGAGCGAACGTTTCATCAAGGCGTATTATCCCGACCTCCCCGCCCAGGCTTTCGTACATTACGGCAACTTTATCGGCGAAACCTTGAAAATAGCAGCCGAAGAGCAAGTACCGCACGTCACCCTCGGCGTGATGATGGGAAAGGCCGTGAAACTGGCCGAAGGCAATCTGGATACCCACAGCAAGAAAGTGACCATGAACAAGGAATTCATCCAAGACCTGGCACGCCAGACGGGATGCAGCGAAGAAACACTTGCCGCCATCGGACAGATGAACCTGGCGCGCGAACTCTGGGACATCATTCCCGAAGAGCTGCTGGAAAAGTTTGGCAAGGCACTGATTGAGCTCTGTCACCGGCACTGTACCCCCTTGCTGCCCAATGGCGAACTAACAGTATTACTCATAACCGAAAACGGAAAAATTTACTCATGAAGAAGAAGATAATCATTACCGTCTGTATGGCAATGACCGTACTGACCGGTCTGGCACAAAGCCCGCTGTCCTTTCATGCAAAAGCTGGAATCGGTACCTCCCATTTTCATGGGAAACACTCCAGCAGTGACACCCAAATAGCTTACAAAGCTGGTGTCGGTGCAGAATATGTCCTCAACAAGACCTTGGTGCTGCAATCCGCATTGGAGTTCGTGTCCATCGGCGGTAAAGACGAGATAAGCCAAATCGGCAAGGCCAAAATGCATGAACTGTATCTGCAAATCCCCCTCATGATAGCGGCCCGCCTCCATCTGGGCAGGGATTATCATGCCTCGCTGAGCGTCGGCCCTTATGCGGCCATAGGCGTGGCAGGCAAGACCTCCGGCGAGACCTACGATTATAGCAGCAGTAGTATGCAGGGAGGATACCAGTTCAAGATAGACACTTTCGGCAGCATGGTAGACGGGAAAATGGGTAACAACCGTTTCGATGCAGGTATTGCCCTGGGACTTACTTTTGAATACAGAAGATTCATCATCGGTGCAGAGACACAAGTGGGACTGGTAAAAGTCAATGAGCAGATAAACCAGATGATAGGTCATTCGGAAGAAGGAGGATATTTTCCCAAGAACTTCGCCGCATTCTTTACGCTGGGGTACCGGTTCTGGTAAGGGAACATTTTGCCATACAGAGTTGTTTAGTATACAAACAGATACTCAACAATATAAACTGAATAATATGGCAAAAAGAATTCCTATCCTGCTGGCAGTAATGACAGCCCTCACCTTCGCCCCTCAAACAGCAGAGGCATGTACCGGTATCACCCTGACGGCCAAAGACAATGCGCACGTCGTAGCTCGCACCATCGAATGGGGAGGCAGTGAGCTGAACAGCCAGTACGTCATCGTACCGCGCGGTTATTCGCAACAATCACTGACACCCGGAGGCAGTCTGTCCGGCATGGAGTTCACCTCACGCTATGGCTACGTAGGCCTGGCAGTGGAGCAAAAGGAGTTCGTGGCCGAAGGTCTGAATGAAGCCGGGCTCTCCGCCGGGCTGTTCTACTTTCCCGGATATGGCAAATATGAGGAGTACGACCCCACACGAAAAGCGTCGAGCATAGCCGATTTACAATTGGTATCATGGCTGTTGGGAAGCTTTTCTACTGTGGACGAGGTAAAGGAGGCTATTGAAAATGTGACGGTCATAGCCATTGACCCGCGCGCCTCCACCGTACATTGGCGGATTGCAGACAAGACCGGCCGCCAACTGGTATTGGAGTTCATCGACGGACAGCCCCGTTTCTATGAAAACAAACTGGGAGTATTGACAAACTCCCCCGGCTTTGACTGGCAGATGACCAACTTAAACAATTATGTGAACCTCTACCCGGGCAGTGCCGAAAGCAAATCGCTGGGCAATGTGACTATAGCCCCTTTCGGTTCGGGAAGCGGCTTTTTGGGAATTCCGGGAGATGTGACTCCCCCTTCCCGCTTTATCCGTGCCGCTTTCTACCAGACTTCTACACCACCACAGAATACCGCACAGGAAACCGTTCTCCAATGTTTTCAGATACTGAATAACTTTGATATACCCGTAGGCATCGAGTTTCCCCTCGGCCAGGTTCCTGCCAATATTCCAAGTGCCACCCAATGGACATCGGCCACAGATATGACAAACGGTATCATCTACTATCGCACCATGTACAACAGTACAATCAGAAGCATTGATTTGAGACAGATAGACTTCGGGCGCATCGAGTACCATGCAGCTCCCCTCGATAAAGTAAAGCGGCAACTGATAGTCCCGTAAGCATTGAATAAGATACTCAAGACTACCGCTGTTGCAGTTGTTCCGCCTCCTTCCTCTTCATCTCCGCCAGCACCCCGCAGGTCAATGGAATGGCGAGGAAGAAGGTCAGCATGTCCGACGCCGCCTGGCACATTTCCACCCCTTTCAGTCCTAAGAAATAAGGAAGAATGAAGATGAGGGGGATGAAGAACAGCCCTTGACGGGCAGAGGAAAGTATCGTAGCGCGTACGGGCTTGCGGATCGTCTGCAGCATCATGTTGCTGACCACAATCCATGCACCCAACGGATAAGTGATGAACTGCCAGCGCAATGCTGCCGCACCGGTAGCTACAACAGCAGGGTCTCCCTTGCGGAAGATAGAGACAATCTCCTCGGCATATCCCATACCTGCCACCGCACAAACCAACAAAAAGAAAAAGCCTACCTTCACACAGAACCAGAATCCCTGGCGCACTCTAGCATACAGCCCGGCACCATAATTGAATCCGCATACCGGTTGGAAGCCTTGTCCGAAACCAATCAGGAAAGCATTGATGAACATAGAGATACGCGTCACAATGGACATCCCTGCAATAGCTGCGTCACCATACGCACCGGCCGCCACGTTCAGCAAAATGGTTGCCACGCTTGCCAGTCCCTGGCGGGTGAGTGACGGAGTTCCACCCCCGATAATTTCCTTGATGAAAGCCAGTGTAGGCGTAAAGTTTCTGTAACGTATACGTATATTCCCTCCTCTGCGCCCCATACATAAAAGAAGGATGAAACTGCATATCTGGCTGATTACCGTGGCAAGTGCGGCACCGGATATGCCCATATCGCATACAAAAATCAGGATAGGATCGAGCACCACGTTAATGACCGCTCCACTCACAATCCCCACCATGGCATACGCCGCATTACCTTGAAAGCGTATTTGGTTATTCAGCACCAATGAGGCGGTCATAAAAGGAGTCCCCAGCAGAATGATTTCCAAATAGCGCTCCGTATACGGAAGAATGGTATGCGTTGACCCCAAAGCAAGGGAAAGCGGTGTAAGGAACAGCAATCCCAACACAGCCAGAACCGCCCCGACAAACAAGGCAAAAAAGAAGCCGGTGGATGCCATCTTCTCGGCATCCACCGTTTCCTGCGCCCCCAACTTACGGGAGATGTAGTTCCCCGAACCATGACCGAAGAAAAATCCCACAGCCTGGATAATGGACATCACAGAAAACACGATACCTACGGCAGCCGTAGACTGGGTATTTATTTTACCCACAAAATAGGTATCTGCCATGTTGTAGAAGGACGTCACCAGCATGCTGATGATGGTCGGCACAGCCAATGACGTAATCAGCCGGGGGACCGGAGTCGTCGTTAAGTGGACATAATTATCCTTTGCAGAATGGTGCATCATAGGGAATGGAATGACAAGACTATTTGCAGCAATTTCTCAATGGAGTACACTGTTACCGGCTCCTTGCCCGGTCGATGGAATACGAAGCTGCCGTCTCCCTTCAAATCTCCGGTTTCGATATAGATCTCCGATTCAACATTCCGGTTTGCCAGAATCCCGTTTCTCTGGAATGCCTTGCGCACCATGGCATACTTCTGTCCGTGACCCGCCAAGCGTATCTGGGAGGTATATTCATTGGCTACCCTGAACAGTCCCGTTTCCAAATCAAAGGCAATACCCTTACGGGCAAAGAAATTGCTCAAGCTGCCGTTTAGCGATAGGTCTTCGGGCGTGCCGATGGTCACTCCGTTCGCCTTGTCCATCAACCATATTTTGTCCGCTATCTGCAGGGCCAGTTCCAGGTCATGGGTAGAAAGGAAAATCGTCTTGTCCGTTTGCCGGCTGAGCTGGTGAAGCAGTTGCATCATCTCTACTTTACTGGGAAAATCGAGGAAAGCTGTCGGTTCATCCAGATAGATGACGGGAGTTTCCTGGGCGAGCGCCTTGGCTATCATCACCTTCTGCCGTTCACCGTCACTCAGCGTATGCACCATGCGGTGTGCCAGATGGGGAATGCCTACCAGGGCGATGGATTTGTCCACCACAGTCTTGTCCTCTTTCGAAAGAGTTCCCCAGAAACCGGTGTAGGGGCTGCGCCCCAGACCTATCAGTTCTACGACGGACATATTGCGTATATCGCACTTCTCTGTCAGCACCACACTGATGACGCGCGAAAGCTGCTTGTCGGTATAGTCCCCTATCTCTTTTCCTTCAATAAATATGTTTCCTCCAAGTTTAGGCTGGAAGGCGGACAACGTACGGAGCAGCGTGGACTTCCCCACTCCATTAGCTCCCAACAAGCAAGTCAGCTCACCACTGTTGATTCTGGCGCAAATGCCGTCTGCCACCACTTTCACATCCTCCTTACCGGGGTAACCGATGGAAAGATTCTCTATATGTATGGTTTCCTTATTCATTCAATTCTCCTTTCCGTTTTCTAAAAAGTACAGAAGCCACTACCGGCGCACCTACCAGTGCCGTCACCGAGTTTACCGGCAAAGCTCCCTCGAAGCCGGGCATACGGGCTATCAGATTGCAGACCAATGCCAGGGAAGCGCCTACCAGCAATGTGGCAGGCATCAGCACCCGATGGTCCGAAGAGTGGAAGATGGCACGACACAAATGAGGAACCGCCAATCCGATAAACATTATCGGACCGCAATAGGCCGTTACAATCGCCACCAGCACACCGGAGCATGAAATAACCAGCAGGCGTGCCCGCTTGATGTTCAGTCCCAGATTGCGTGCATAGCCATCGCCCAGCAGCAACAGATTCATCGTCTTTATCAGCAGGAAGGACAACGGAAGCAGCACAGCCATGATGCAGACAAACAGCACCATCTGGTCGCCCGAGACACGGGCAAAGCTACCCAATCCCCAAATGACATATGCACGTATATCTTCCTCCACACTGAAATATTTCAATACGCCGATGACGGCACTTGCCACATAGCCTATCATCACACCGATTATCAGCAGCGTCACGTTACCCTTCACCTTCTGGGAGACGTAGACAATGAGTGCCATCACAGCCAGCGCACCGATAATGGCGGCAACCGACAAGGCAACCTCGCCCATATACCCCAAACGGCTCAACGCCACACCGCCCATCGCCCCGGACAGCAACACCACACAAGCCACACCCAGGCTGGCACCTGAACTGATGCCCAATACCGAAGGCCCTGCCAGCGGATTGCGGAACACCGTCTGCATCTGCAGACCGCTGACTGACAGCCCTGCTCCCGCCACCAATGCCGTCAACGCCTGGGGCACGCGGGACTTCCAGATGATATTCTGCCAAATAACGGATTCATCCGTATTTCCCCACAATATATTCCACACAGAGCGCAGAGGAATGTGAACCGACCCCAAAAGCAGGTTCAGCAGGAAAAAAAGAAAGATAGATGCCAGTGTCAGCAACATCAACGGAAGTACGGGTCTTTTTATCATTTCAGCAGTTCGTAGTAAGTCGGTTTATAGTCGGGCAACAAATCGGGATGGAAAGCATGTATCAGGTCTTCCAATACTATTTCGGGCTGCATGGGCATACTTTCGTAGAAGGGTTTCTCGCGCATATTGCAGTATACCACTCCCTTCTCGCGGAACGCACGGAAGTCAGCATAACGCGGATCGAGGGACTTCAAGGCATCATACGTGAATGTCCCGTCGTAGCTGTTGACAATGCGCCAGTAGTCGGCACTCTCTGCCTGGCTGTATACGGTTTCAAAGTCCAGCGTAACACCTCCCGAACGGGGGTCGTCTTTCAAGAAATAATCCGCACCGGCATCACGGAACAGTTCGGCAAGAAAGCTCTTTCCTCCCACTGCATACCAGTTGCCACCCCGTATCTCGCCGCTGAATACCACCGGACGCTTCTTCACATTGGCAGCCAGTTCCTTCAATTCGTTATAGCGCTTCTCTATCGCAGCAAACTTTTCATTCGCCTCCACTTCCCGGCCAATGAACATGCCGATGAATTTTATCCATTCGGCCTGCCCCAACGGGGTCATCTCCTTGTACCCCAAATGGGGAACCAGTGGGATGCCTATTTCCCGCATGGCATCATACCCGCCCCGCTTGAAAGGAGAGATAAAGATAACATCCGGATTCATGCTCATTATCACTTCATTATCAAAGTTCCCTTCGATACCAATCTTCACAGTCTCGCCGGACTTCAAACGGTCGTTCATCTCCTTGTTGAAGAGATGGCGCGTACTGGTGATACCCACCACACAATCGCAGGCATCCAGACGGATGAAGTTGGAAAGTTGCAGAGATGTCATACACATGACGTGCTCCACCGGCGTTTCTATCACCGTATAATCATCTGGTACACCGGCGGGTTTTATGCCTTTCGGTACCAGTGCGTAATGAAAGGTGTTGCCATTTTCTTTCTGAGGGTCGTGTATATCCACTAGGCGGACACGGTCCGGCAAGTACTTCACCGTATAGCCTTTAGCATAAAGCGGGACAATGGCAGCCGCCGTATCTGCCGCAACTGGCAAATGACTCTTTTCTGAAGAGGATGCTGTAGAAGTCTGTTTTGATTTTGAACTGCAAGAGGTTACGCATAAAGCGCACAGCAGTGCAATGCCTATGGCAGATATCCGGGTCATGATTATCAGGGTTTATAGAATTCGGGCACAATATTCGTCATTTTTGGGGAGATACGCAAATGCTCTTCCTGCAAATTGACGGATATTGTGCCTAAATAATCTTTAAAAGCCCATCAAGTCATTCAGTGCTTCACTCATGCTGGGATGTGTAAAGACAAAATCACGGAGGAAGGTATATTCCTGCCCGGTCTTCATAGCCATTGCCACCAGGTTGATGACCTCGCTCGATTCCGGACCAAACAGCGTACATCCCACTATCTTGTCCGTATCGGCGTCCACCACCACCTTGAAGAGTCCGTTCGTATCGCCCAAAGTCCTGGCACGCGGAATGGCGGCTACCGGCAGCTTGTTGACCTTTATATTCAATCCCTTCTTGCGTGCTTCCGCTTCGCTCAGCCCGATGCGTGAAAGCGGCGGGTCGATGAATACCGAATAGCTCACCGGGTCACGGTCGGACACCTTGCGTTCTCCTGCCCCGAAAAGGTCTTCGCGCAGGATGCGGTAATCATCCAAAGAAATGTAGGTAAACTGCAAACCGCCCTTTACATCACCGATAGCATGTATCTTGGGGTTGGTAGTCTGCAAATAGTCGTCCACCACAATGGCACCGCGCTCATTCACCTCTACACCTGCCGCCGCCAGATTCAAGCCAGCCGTATTCGGACGCCGGCCGGTAGCCAGCAGGATGGCATCTGCGTGTAACTGATGTTCCTCTCCCGTGACCGCATCCCGGTAAATGACGTCAGAGTCTTTCACGGACTGCACGCGTGCATTCAGCCTGAAAACGATTCCTTTCTGTTCCAATACCTCCCGGACACTGTCCGCAATGTCCCGGTCCTCCCGGGATATCAGTTCGGAAGAGCCCTCGAGCACCGTGACTTGCGAACCGAATGAAACATACATGGAAGCAAATTCTAGTCCGATGTATCCCCCACCTACAATGACGAGCTGTGCCGGCAGCTCAGTCAGTTCCATAATGGAGGTGCTGGTATATACCCGTGGGTTACCTTGTATCCCCTCTATCGGTGGAATGACGGTTTCGGCACCCGTATTGATGAATATCCGGGGAGCTTGCAATTGTAATGTCCCTTCCACCATCCCAACTTCCACCACATCCGGACCTGCAAAGGAGCCGATACCCGTATAGACCGTTATATGAGGATTGTCGGCCAGATTGTGATAATTCTTCTGACGCAGGAAAGAGACGACCTCTTCCTTCCTTGCAATGGACTGACGATAGTATGCCTTCTTGACCTCCCAAGAAGCGTCTTTGTCCGCATGCTTTGCCGCATGCACCAATGTTTTTGTGGGAATGCAACCGATATTGATACATGTCCCTCCATACATCTTTTCCGAACGCTCCACTACGGCAACGTCCAGCTTCCGTTTTGCCAACTCGGCAGCCAATGTCTTTCCGCCTTTGCCGAATCCGATGATAATGGCATCATACTGTTTCATACGTCTATTTCCTTAATTGGTTCAATACTCTTTTTGCACTGTCAGACAGTACGACAATGGCACCGGCAAGAATGGCCGTATCCTTGATGACCAAGCGCCCTGCCCCCGTCAGCAACGGAAAGCCGTGCTCCCCGCTTCCCAAGTCGGGCACCCACACCTCAGGAGTTGTCACCAGGAAAGAGAGGGTACCCATCGTCATGACAATGGCAAGTGCGGCTCCCGCCAGTCCGATTTTCGGAGAGAATATCCCCAGAAATGTCAGGATGCCGATGGCCATAATCAGAATGCCCAGACCGTGGGAGAAACCATACGTATTGTTCTCCACGTGCCACTGATGTTTCGCCTCATTGAACTCGCCCTCTTTCAGCTTATACTCCTTGTACTCCGGGGCACTCTTTGTATAAAAGAAGCTCATGAACGGGCTGTTCGCCACAAAAGGGACAATCCCTTCAGCCTCATAATTCCAGAATTTCAACCCACCAATCCATACGAAAATAACCAGGATGGCTACACGAATCAAATTAACACCCAACTTTTGAGTGGAAGCGGCCAGCGTCAACGCAGCCATAAACAAGTTTTGCAATTTCGTTTTCATCTTTGTTCTACTTTTTAAATGGTTTCAGTAATATGACTTGATTTTTGTTTTTGCAAAGTTCCTTGTTTTCCACCACGTACGAAATGGCAATTATTCCGCAACAGTTGGCAATTCTTCCCGTTTCACTCTTTTCCGGTAGTCCGAGACACTCTCGCCGGTCATTTTCTTGAAAAAACGGCTGAACGCGG
>ERZ832317.5837-NODE-5837-length-10709-cov-4.893280_pt1 | contig 10709 bp, 7 predicted proteins | sample MGYA00519695_ERZ832317 | MGnify/ENA primary metagenome ERZ832317 (study PRJEB31850, sample SAMEA3708726) | human gut metagenome | biome: human gut; feature: human-associated habitat; material: faeces | place: China | collected 2014 ...
CATTATACCAGAAGGATCGAGAGGTTCTCAACTTTCATTTAAGTTTACAGTACGAAAAAAGCATTTAGGATGATAATTTTGAAAAGTAAGCTGCTCAACAAAAAGAGCATACCGCCCGCGTGCGAATACTGCTCGCGCGGGAGCTGCGCGCCGGACGGCAAGACCGTCCTCTGCCCGAAAAAGGGCGTTATGCAGAAGAATTCGAGCTGTTCCGCGTTTCGATATGACCCGCTCAAGCGCAAGCCTAAGCTGCCCGTTGAGCTGCCGAAGTTCGACGCGAGCGATTTCGAGCTGTAACGAGCTGTAATTCGGTATATTTTTTATTGCCGCTTATTGATTTAACGGCGGGAATAATGTAAAATATTTGTATTGTGCACCGGTACAGCACCGGCATTATTAAACAAAGGGTGATATAAAAATGTCAATCAAGCACATGTACTACAGGCTTTATCAGGGCGTTTTCAGAGTCGCCGTCAATTTTCTCGACTGGACTCCGCCTAAGATAATCTCCGGCCCCGGCTCCGTCAAGAAGCTGCCGCAGGTCATCAAGGAGAAGGGTCTGAAGAAGATGATGATCGTCACCGATAAGGGTCTCACCGGACTCAACCTGCTCGACGGCCTCTATGAGGGTCTCAAGGCGGACGGTATCGATTACATTGTCTACGACAAGACCCAGCCCAACCCCTCGATAGACAATATCGAAGAAGTCCGCAGGCTCTATCTCGACAACGGCTGCCAGGGCTTCATCGCTTTCGGCGGCGGTTCTCCGATGGACTGCGCCAAGGGTGCGGCCGCAAGAGTCGTCTGCCCCAATAAGACCGTTCAGAAGATGCGCGGTCAGCTCAAGGTTCGCAAGAAGCTGCCTCCGTTCTTCGCAGTTCCCACCACGGCCGGCACCGGATCCGAGACCACTCTCGCCGCCGTCGTTACCGACACCAAGACCCACGAGAAGTACGCGCTCAACGATCCCGTGCTCCGTCCGAAGTACGCAGTCCTCGATCCCGAGCTCACCGTCGGTCTTCCTCCCCACATCACCTCGACCACCGGTATGGACGCTCTGACCCACGCGGTTGAAGCATACATAGGTCATTCCAACACCAAGGAGACCTCCGCAAAGGCGGAAGAGGCTACCAAGCTCATCTTCGAAAACCTCGAAGAGGCTTACAAGAACGGCAAGGATATCCACGCAAGAGAGCAGATGCTCCTCGCCTCGCACTATGCCGGAATCGCGTTCACGAGAGCTTATGTCGGCAACGTCCACGCAATAGCTCATAACCTCGGCGGATTCTACGGCGTGCCGCACGGACTTGCAAACGCCATCATCCTGCCCTATGTTCTTGATTTCTACGGCGACACCGCCTATGAGCGCCTTGCAAGACTCTGCGAGTGCGCGGGCGTAGCCAAGGCCGGTCAGTCCGACGAGCAGAAGGCTCTCGACTTCATTCAGGCTATCAGAGACATGAACGCCAGAATGAACATTCCCGACAAGATCGACAAGATTCAGGAGAAGGATATCGAGACCATAGCAAAGCGCGCGTGCAAGGAGGCCAACCCCCTCTATCCCGTGCCGAGAATCATGGATCTCGACGACTGCATAGCGATAATTCATCGCCTCATGCCCTGACGGTTAAACACACGGCGAGCCGGAAGAAAATCCTCCGGCTCGTTTTTTTGCAATATAAAAAGAGCCGAACAGGCGCTCGGCTCTTTTGCTTATTCAACTTTTTCTTTGTCCTTTTCCTCGCGGCGCTCGGCGAACCAACCGCCCTTCTCGCGCTTTGAGTCGTCCTCCGCGTCCTCTTTTTCCTCTTCGACGGGGAGAATCTCGATTTTAACCTTGCCTATTCTCCTGTCCTCGACATTGAGAACCGTGAAACGCAGGTTCTTGTATTCGACCACGTTCATCTCGCCGTCCTGCGGGAGGTAGCCGAGCTCGCTTATTATGAAGCCTCCGACGGTGTCGTAGTCGCCCTCGGGGAGGGTGACGTGGAACACCTCGTCGAGCTCGTCTATATAGGTCACGCCGTCGACCGTGAAGGTGGTGTCATCGATCTTCGAGATTTCCTCCTCCTCGTCGTCGTATTCGTCCTGAATATTGCCGACTATCGATTCGAGAACATCCTCGAGGGTCACTATTCCGGCAGTGCCGCCGAACTCGTCAACGACTATCGCCATCTGCGTGTGCTTATCGGTCATCTGCTTGAACAGATCGCCGCAGGGCATCGACTCTGGGACAAAGACGGGCTCGCGGATAATATCGCGCAGGGTCACGTCCTCGGGCAGGTCGGTGCCGATATATTTGAGCAAATCTTTGACATACGCTATGCCGACTATATTGTCGGGATCGTCGTCATAAACGGGGATTCTCGAATAGCCGTTATCCATGGAGAGCGAAACGATCTCACTCAGCGGATCGCTTATCTCAGCCGCCGTCATGTCGGTGCGGTGGGTCATTATATCCCCGGCGTCGAGGTCATCGAACTCGAAGATGTTGTTTATCATCTCTTTCTGCGAGTCCTCTATGACGCCCTTTTCTCCGCCGACGTCAACGAGCATACGTATCTCCTCCTCCGTCACGGGCTCCTCCGACGCATTCGGGTCATAGCCGAACAGACGGACAAGGCCGTTGGTGGACAGGGAGAGTATCTTAACAAAAGGCTTGGTTATCTTCTTGAAGCCGAGCAGTATGCCGACGACTCTGAACGAGACCTTTTCGGGCGCCTGCATGGCTATTCTTTTAGGCGCAAGCTCGCCTAAGACAAGCGAAAAATACGATGTTATGAGCGTAATGACAACGACGGAGAAGCCGTTGATAACGCCTGCGGGAATACCGCTCAGGAAGGATATCTTCCCTATAGCTCCGGAGAGCATATTGACGAATGTCTGCGATGCGGATGCGGAGGTCAAAAAGCCCGCGAGGGTCACGCCTATCTGGATAGTTGAAAGAAAGCCGCTCGAATCCGCGGTAAGCTTCAAAACCTGCTTTGCTTTTTTGTTGCCTTCCTCGGCCATTTTCGCTATCTTCGTGTCGTTGAGAGAGATGATCGCTATCTCGCTCATGGCAAAGAAAGCATTGAGAAGAATAAGTACGAACAGCAAAATTATTTGAAAAATAAGATTGCCGGGGTCGGGGTCATCCATAAATGGATTTGCTCCTTTCGGTTTAAATATTATTCACCGTCGGCATATACGCCGAGATGTTAAGTTTTATTATACACATAAACATATTCTCTGTCAAATATTCAAACTCCGCCTCATCCGGCGCGGGAGCGCGTGAGGACTCCGCGCACGGCGGCGAAAGGCTACGAGAGACAAAATCAGTTGTTTTCGCTTGAAATCGGGGAAAAACGGACATTTTTGCACAGGCGCGGGAGTGCATATCAGAGCAAATTCGACGGAATAAAGTTGTTCTGCCTGTCTATCGGAAACGGTCTCGGGTACATACACACTATCCCGCCGAAGCCCGTCTCGACCGAAGTCTTGTCGAGAACATTATATTTTTTTATTTCTTTTTTATCCGGGTTTGCGGACTTCTTTATCTCAAGCGGATGTATTTTTCCGTTCTCCTCAACAAAAACATCTATCTCCTTGGCGTTGTTGTCGCGGTAAAATGACAGAAGCGCCGGAGTCTGAGAATAGGCATAATTTTTGACGAGCTCCATGACAACATAATTTTCAAAAAAATGTCCTCCCGCCGCGCCGTCGCGCAGCGAATCCTTCGTCAGCCACCTTGTAAGATAGGCGCACAGACCCGTGTCGCAGAAATACAGCTTCGGTGTTTTGCAGAGCCGCTGAAGTTCGTTGTTTGAATACGGCTCAAGCAGATACACTATATCCATATCCTGCAAAACATCGAGCCATTTTTTTGCCGTCTGCACCGATATTCCGACCGTGTCGGAAAGCGTCTTGTAATTGACGAGGTTGCCCACAAGCGCGGCACAGGCGCGCAGAAATTTCTTGAACGCCGCCGTGTCCTTTATTCCCTCGTCATTGACCGCATCCGCGATAAGATAGTTGTCTATATAGGACTGGTAATATACCTGCATCTGCTCCGGGGTGGCAGTCATAACATCCGCATATCCGCCGCGCCATATGTGCTCAAAGACGTCGTTTATATCGTTTTCCGGCATTCTCTCAGCCCGCTCAAGCAGTCCGCCCATGGAAAAATCAAGCTCCGGGGGAGAAATAAAGCCGGCCTTTTCTCTCTGGGAGAGCGAATAGAGCTTGAGTATTCCGAGCCTGCCCGCAAGTGTTTCCCGAGACCTCTCCATAAGCTTTCCTCTTTGTGAGCCGGTCAGCCAGAAGCGTCCGCGCTCGTCGCTCTCGTCGCACATTATCTTTATGCGTTCAAGCAGCTGCGGCGCCTTCTGTATCTCGTCTATGAGGATGGGCGGCTTGTAGGTCTGAAAGAACAGCACCGGGTCGTTCTGCGCGAGCTCCCGCACAAAATCATCGTCCATTGTAACGACTGTTCTCTCCTGCTCCCGAGCAAGTCTTTTGAGCATTGTGGATTTTCCGACCTGCCTTGCGCCGACAACGAGAACAGCCTTAAAAAACGAGTCCATTCTCATGAATTTTTTCTCGAGTTCCCTATGAATATACTCCATTTTATCACCGCTTTTTAAGATAATCATAAACTACAGTTATATATTATCTTAATTTTTGCTTATTGTCAAGTGTTGAATTTTTATTTTGAAATCAGTTTTTACCGTGCCGTCGGACAATATTCCGACGCAAAGCGGGAGTGCTTTTGTCCGTTTTCGGGTATTATATTACATTATATAGACCGGATATGTAAACTTCAACAAAATTGGATAAAGCATTAACGTGTTTTTTCTATTATTTTGGCTTATTTATCTGTTTACATTGACGCACAAAAATGTTACTATATTCGTGGTGTCATTTGACCAATGCCATACGTTCAAACGTTTATTAAAATAGGGAGGAACATAGAATGGCAAGAATAGCAAAGAGCATGGACGGCAATAATGCTGCTGCATATGTGTCGTACGCGTTCACAGAGGTTGCCGGTATCTACCCGATAACCCCTTCGAGCCCCATGGCTGACTATGTTGATCAGTGGTCGGCAAAGGGCATGAAAAATATTTTCGGCACGACCGTCAAGGTTGCCGAAATGCAGTCCGAGGCAGGCGCCGCCGGAACCGTTCACGGTTCTCTGGCCGCAGGTGCGCTCACAACCACCTACACCGCTTCCCAGGGTCTGCTTCTTATGATCCCCAACATGTATAAGATCGCCGGCGAGCTGCTTCCCGCAGTTTTCCATGTATCCGCAAGATGCGTCGCGTCTCACGCGCTCAACATCTTCGGCGATCACTCCGACGTCTACGCTTGCCGTCAGACAGGTTTCGCAATGCTTGCCGAGACCAACCCGCAGGAGGTCATGGATCTCGGCGCCGTTGCTCATCTCGCGGCAATCAAGGGACGCGTTCCCTTCATCAACTTCTTCGACGGCTTCCGTACCTCTCACGAGATACAGAAGATCCAGGTCTGGGACTACGAGGACCTCAAGGAGATGTGCGACATGGACGCTGTTGAGGCGTTCAGAAAGCGCGCTCTCAACCCCGAGCATCCCGTAATGCGCGGCTCTCACGAGAACGGAGATATTTTCTTCCAGCACCGCGAGGCCTGCAACAAGTATTACGACGCTATCCCCGGCATTGTCGAGGAGTATATGGACAAGGTCAACGCCAAGTTAGGCACTGACTATAAGCCCTTCAACTACTACGGCGCTCCCGACGCTGACAGAGTCATCGTCGCCATGGGCTCCATCTGCGACGTCGCAGAGGAAGTTATCGACTACCTCACCGCCAAGGGCGAGAAGGTCGGTCTCGTCAAGGTTCGCCTTTACAGACCCTTCTCCGCTGACAGACTTGTCGCAGCTATCCCCGCAACCGCAAAGAAGATAGCCGTTCTCGACAGAACAAAGGAGCCCGGCGCTCTCGGCGAGCCCCTCTATCTCGACGTTGTTACCGCTCTTGCCACTAAGGGCGTATCGGCAAAGGTCTGCGGCGGCCGTTACGGCCTCGGTTCCAAGGACACTCCGCCCTCAAGCGTGTTCGCCGTATACGACGAGCTCAAGAAGGACGAGCCCAAGAACCAGTTCACCATCGGCATCAACGACGATGTCACCCACCTGTCCCTCGAGGAGAAGGAAGCCCCCAACACCGCGGCTCCCGGCACCATCGAGTGCAAGTTCTGGGGTCTCGGCGGCGACGGCACAGTCGGCGCAAACAAGGACTCCATCAAGATAATCGGCGATCACACCGACAAGTATATTCAGGCTTACTTCCAGTATGACTCGAAGAAGACGGGCGGTATCACCATCTCCCACCTTCGTTTCGGCGACAACCCGATAAAGAGCCCCTACTATATCAACAAGGCTGACTTCGTTGCCTGCCACAACCCCTCCTATGTCGAGAAGGGCTATAAGATGGTCAACGACGTCAAGCCCGGCGGCGTCTATCTCATCAACTGCCAGTGGGATGCAGCTGAGCTCAGCGAGAAGATGCCCGCAGAGGCAAAGCGCTATATCGCAAAGAACAACATTCAGCTCTACACCGTCAACGCTATCGATATCGCAGCAAAGATCGGTTTGGGCAAGCGCACCAACACCGTTCTTCAGTCCGCTTTCTTCTCCCTTGCCAAGATTCTTCCCGAGGAAGAGGCTATCGGCTACATGAAGGAGAAGGCCCAGAAGTTCATGAAGAAGGGCAAAGAGATAGTCGAGATGAACGAGAAGGCTATCGACGCGGGCGCTACCGCATATGTCAAGATCGACGTTCCCGCTGACTGGGCCGACGCTGTTGACGCTCCCAAGGCTGCCGTTGAAAACGGTCCCGAGAAGCTCGTCAAGATGGTTGACTCCATCATGAAGCCCGTCGGTCTTATGAACGGCGATTCTCTCCCAGTTTCCGTATTCGTCGATCACGCGGACGGCACATTCGAGCAGGGCGCATCCGCCTATGAAAAGCGCGGCGTCGCGGTCATGGTTCCCGAGTGGAACGCAGAGACCTGCGCACAGTGCAACCAGTGCTCCTTCGTCTGCCCGCACGCAACTATCCGCCCGTATCTTCTGACCGAGGAAGAGGCTGCCAACGCCCCCGAAGGCGCCGCTATCGTCGACAAGAAGGCCGGCAAGGGCAAGGGCGTCTATAAGTACACCCTCGCTGTTTCTCCCCTCGACTGCATGGGCTGCGGCGTCTGCGTAGGCGTCTGCCCGACCAACTCCCTCAAGATGGTCTCCCGTGAGAGCCAGGATGCAAAACAGCCCGTATTTGATTACATGGTCGCAAACGTCTCCGTCAAGGATGAGGTTGCGGACGGCACCGTTATCGGCAGCCAGTACAAGACTCCGCTGCTCGAGTTCTCCGGCTCCTGCGCAGGCTGCGCCGAGACCGCTTATGCCCGTCTGATAACCCAGCTGTTCGGCGATAAGATGTATATCTCCAACGCCACCGGCTGCTCGTCCATCTGGGGCGGCCCCGCTGCGACTTCCCCCTACACCACCAACAAGAACGGCCACGGCCCCGCATGGGCCAACTCCCTGTTCGAGGACAACGCCGAGCACGGCTTCGGTATGCTTCTCGGCCAGAATGCCGTACGCAACAGGCTCATAGCAAAGGTCGAGGCTATCGCCGAGTCCGACAAGGCCTCCGATGAGATCAAGGCCGCCGCCAAGGCATTCCTTGACACGAAGGACGACGTCAAGACTAACGGCGCTGCCGCAGACGCACTTGCCGACGCTATCAAGGATATCGACTGCGCAGACTGCAAGGATATCGTTGAGAACAAGGAATTCCTCTCCAAGAAGAGCGTTTGGATCTTCGGCGGCGACGGCTGGGCATACGATATCGGTTTTGGCGGCGTTGACCACGTCCTTGCCTCCGGCGAGAATGTCAACATCATGGTCTTCGATACCGAGGTCTATTCCAACACCGGCGGACAGGCCTCCAAGGCTTCCAACATCGGTCAGGTCGCTCAGTTCGCGGCTGCCGGTAAGGAGACCAAGAAGAAGAGCCTTGCTGAGATCGCGATGAGCTACGGCTACATCTACGTCGCGCAGATCGCCATGGGCGCCAACCCGGCCCAGACCATCAAGGCCATCACCGAGGCTGAGGCTTACAACGGCCCGTCCCTGATCATCGGCTATAGCCCCTGCGAGATGCACTCCATCAAGGGCGGCATGATCAACTGCCAGAAGGAAATGAAGAAGGCTGTCGAGTGCGGCTACTGGAACCTGTTCCGCTTCAATCCCGCGGCTGACAAGAAGTTCACGCTCGACTCCAAGGCTCCTGCCGGCGGTTACCGTGAATTCCTGATGAACGAGGCGCGTTACAGCCGCCTGACCCGCGAGTTCCCCGAGCGTGCGGAGGGTCTCTTCACCCGCAACGAGGACGCGGCCAAGGAGCGTTACGAGCACCTCACCAAGCTCATCGACCTGTACGACAAGCAGTAATCGCTGCTTCTACCGTATTGAAAAAGGAGCATCCTTTCGGATGCTCCTTTTTTGCGTTATTTTAGATCTGCATTCAGCAGCTTTTCGCTGATCGTATCCATCTGCGCCTGGCTTAGTGTGCCGGTCAATGCGCTGCCACCTATGCGCACGATGCGCTTGCCGCGCGTTAAGACCCACGAGACGCCCCAGCCGTCGCTTTCGGTATCGAAGGCCTGCCACGCGCGGTCCGCGCCCCACGGTGCGGCGTCCACCTCGCGGTATTCCCAGTTCCGGAAGGGGCGATGCGTGCGGTAAAAGGTCACCGTGTAGTTCTGGTAGTATTTCAGCTCGCTGTCCAGACAGGCGTCGAACAGCGGCGTAAATTTCACGTCGGTGACCTCGTAGTTCAGCTCCGGCGCGTCGTCCTCATCGCCCGTGCGCATCCTCTGCGCACCGCGGACCTGAGATGCCAGCGGCGAGGATTCCTCCGCCAGCTCGCAGGAATAGCGGTCATAGTCTGTTTTGGTCAGGTCCTGCACATAGAGCGGCAGCGGATCATCGTAGGCGTAGTAAAACGATGTCTCGCCATTGGACCACGTGACCTCGTAGCGCGTGGCGTTTTCGGGCGTCTGGTCGAATTGTCCGTTTCTGACGCTGCGCAAGTAGGTAAACGAAAAAATGAACGAGAGGATCAGCACCGATACCAGCGTGATACCCCTGTTTAGCTCTGCGCTGCCGCCGCGACGCTTGAGTAGCCCCTTGATTCCCCAAATCAATGCGTCCAGCAATACAATACCCGTAAGGATGGCAAGGTAAGTCCCCCGTTCTTCCTTGTCACTGTACAAAACAACGGCACAGCCCATCACCAGCGCCAAGAGCGCCAGCATCTGTAACACAGGATGTGAGCGCGTCGGCAGGAATCTTCCAAGCTCGGCTTCGCGCTTCGCCTTGCGCCGCCAGAGGTAGTAGCCACCAAGCTCCAACGCACACAGCAGGAACAGGAGCACAGAATCCAAAATGGCCGAGAGCGCGCTTAAGCGGGAAAGCGCCGCCGCGAAATCCCTGATAAAGCTCTTACGCATGTCAAAAAATATCCACAGCGCGAGCGCCAGCATCAAAAACCAGGCGATGAGCTGTTCCTTTTTCATCGACTGGTGCAGCGTTTCCACCTGAAGCGCCGCGTCCGTCTCGATGGGCACAGCGTTTGCGTCTTCGTTGTAGAAAACGTTCATCTGTGCGCGGCTTGCAGCCTTGTTCCACCCCGCCTGCGCACAGAAATCATAGAACGTCAGCTCGCCCTCGCTCGGCTTCGTCGGGTCGAATTCCGAGGCCTCGGAGTAGTAAACAACAGAAAAACGCAGCGCCTGCGGCTCAATGCGCCGGTAGCGCCAGAAATAGCCGAGCTTTTCAATGAGCCAGCCCTGCGCCGCCATTTTCTCGAAGTGCTGCTCCATGCCCGTATGGTCGTAAAACGAATAGAAATTGTACTCATATTTTGTTTTTAGCATCGCTATCCCTCGCTTTCTCTCATTTCTCGCCGCCCGCAAGGGGCGTTATCTCTCAAATAGCTTCTCGTAGTCCCGCACCTGTGCTTGCAGGCGCTCCACCTCGTTTTGCAGCAGCGTTTTTCCCTCCGCTGTGAGCTGATAGCTGCGCCGCCGCCCCTCCGCGCGCGTTTCGACGATATACCCCGCCGCCAGAAACTGCTCGAGCAGGTTGTAGAGCGTCCCCGGGCCGACGGCCACACGCCCGCCCGTCAAGTCGTTCACGCGCGCCATCACGTCCATGCCGCAGCACTCCTCGCGCAGACACAGGAGGATGTAAAACATCTGCTCGGTCAGCGTGCTGAATTTCTCCCGCGCCATTGTCGGCCTCCTTTTATCGATATTCGATATTCTTGAAGAGAGTATATTATCGAATATCGATATTGTCAAGAGGGAGATTTTCTTTTTCAAAGAAAGACTCCCTCTTGTTCGCACAGGTGCGAAAGAAATGCCGCCTGCGGGCGGCAGGGTCAAAGGGGGTATTCTCTTTCGCAAAAGAGAATACCCCCTTTGGAACCCCAAGAGAAAGGCTTTCATTGCAAGCGAACAGCTCGAAGAGCTGCAATGCTTGCCGATTGCACTGCCCGCGCGCGGCGTTGCCGCGTTGAGTTCTGCTATACGATCTGACTTACTCCTATTATCCGCTGCCGCTCTGCCCATCTTGTAGAAGTGCGCAGTAATTCCCGTCTACTGCCAGTCTCCACAATGCG
>ERZ832317.5854-NODE-5854-length-10687-cov-3.669771_pt1 | contig 10687 bp, 15 predicted proteins | sample MGYA00519695_ERZ832317 | MGnify/ENA primary metagenome ERZ832317 (study PRJEB31850, sample SAMEA3708726) | human gut metagenome | biome: human gut; feature: human-associated habitat; material: faeces | place: China | collected 2014 ...
AATAATTTACTTAGTATAAAATAAATGATATAATGGAACTAGGTGAATTGTAATGAATTATAATTTAGGTGATAAAGTTATCATGAAAAAGGTACATCCATGTGGTTCTAGTGAGTTTGAAATAATTAGATTAGGCGCAGATATTAAAATAAAATGTACTAATTGCAGTAGAGTAATAATGCTTCCTAGAGTGGATTTTAATAAAAAAATAAAAAAGGTGGTTAAAAATGAAAAAAAAGAAAGTTAGACTACACCCAGCTTTAGTATTTTTAATTCTTACTTTAGCTGTTATGATACTTAGTAGTTTGGGTAGTATATTCAATTTAGAGTCTAGTTATTATGTAGTTAATGAGGTTACTGGTGATTTAACAACACAAACTGTTAATATTCATAATCTATTTAATAGGACGGGGCTTCAATATTTGATTAGTAATATGTTAAACAATTTTATTAGTTTTGCTCCTCTTGGTAATTTAATTATAGGTTTACTTGGAGTAGGTGTAGGATATAAGAGTGGTTTTCTTAATTCTTTATTTAAGGTAATTGGTGAAAAGCTACCAAGAAAAGTACTTACTTTCTTAGTTGTACTTCTTGGGGTTATCTTTTCGATGTTTTATGAAGTTGGGTATGTAATATTAATTCCTTTAGCGGCAATATTATTTATGAATTTAGGTAGACACCCATCTGCGGGTATTTGCGCTGCTTTTACAGGTATTACCTTTGGATATGGTAGTAATGTTGTTGTTAATAGATTAGATAGTATGTTAACTACTTATTCAAATAAGGCTGCACTTATACTTGATTCATCTTATAATGTTAATTTGTATGGCAATATTATTTTTACTATTGTTAGTACAATACTTGTGGCTTATGTTGGTATGGTAGTTACAGAAAGATTTATCATACCAAAGCTTGGTAAGTATTCTTTTGATGAAGAAGAACCATCACAACTAGGTGAGGTTTCTAAAAAAGAAAGAAAAGGTATTGCTATATCATTACTTGCTACCTTAATTATTGGCATTCTTCTTGTGTATTGTATTATTAAGGGTCTTCCTTTCTCAGGATTATTCCTAGATCTTAGTCAAAGTAAATATGTTGATATGCTCTTTGGCGAAGGCTCGTACTTTTATCAAGGCTCTGTTACTATATTCTCATTCTTACTTATATTTAGTTCATTAATATATGGTATGAGGGTTAAGACAATTAATAATAATAGAGATCTAGTAGAAGGAATGAGTTATTATTTAAAAGATGTTGCTTCTTTATTAGTACTTATATTTTTTGCTTCACAATTTTGTATGATATTTAAAGAAACTAATATAGGTTTATTTGTTGTTGCATCTTTATCTGAATTACTTAATGGTATGCAGTTATCTGGACTTGCTCTTGTAGTCATTACATTCTTAATAGTGGCCTTATCAACATTCTTTGTTCCTATGGCTTCGACTAAATGGGCTATGCTGTCTCCAGTAATTGTTCCAATGTTTATGCAAAGTTCTATGACTCCTGAATTTGCTGAGGTTGTCTTTAGAGCTGGTGATTCTTGTATTAAAGGCATTACCCCAGTATATAGTTACTTTGTTATACTAATTGGTTTCTTACACATTTATAATAAGAGAAAGAATGATGTTATTACTATTACTGATGCTATGTCATTAATGGTACCTTATACTATTGCTTTTGTAATATTATATTTTGTTATAATGTTGGCGTTTTATATTATTGGTATTCCTATAGGATTTGGCTCTAATGTTATGCTATAAATTAAAAGTTATACTTTGGTATGACTTTTTTAAATTTTATACTCCCAGTTTATATTTAATATATATGGCTGATATATTTATTTGAGACAATACTTTGGATCAGATAAACACTTTGAGATTTTGACTTAAAGTGAAATAAGTAAAAAATATTTATAATTACTTGTATAAAAATGTTTATTTTATAGTTAATTTTTGTTATAATATTTAGGTAAGAAAGAAGTGATATAAATGAGTTTAACTGCTGGTATTGTTGGCCTTCCTAATGTTGGAAAGAGTACTTTATTTAATGCCATTACTAAAAAGAATATACTAGCTGCAAATTATCCATTTGCTACAATTGATCCTAATGTAGGTGTAGTTACTGTTCCTGATAAGAGAGTAGAAGTATTAGAAAATATGTATGTTCCTGAGAGAACTATTCCTACTACTTATGAATTTACAGATATTGCAGGACTAGTAAAGGGTGCTAGTACTGGTGAAGGACTTGGTAATAAGTTTCTATCACATATAAGACAAGTAGATGCTATTGTTGAGGTTGTTAGATGTTTTGATGATGAAAATATTATTCATGTTGATGGTAATGTTGAACCAATAAGAGATATTGAAGTTATTAATGTAGAACTAGTTCTTTCAGATTTAGAAATTATTACTACAAGAATTGGTAAAATTGGTAAAAAGGCTATGACTACTAAAAACAAAGATGATGTCAAAGAAATAGAATTGTTAGAAAGAATAAAAGATGCACTAGAAAAGAATATTCCTGTTAGAAAACTTGGCTTAGATGATGAAGAAAAGAAAATTATTAGTTCATTTAATTTAATTACCTTAAAACCTATTATATACGCACTTAATGTTAGTGAAGAAGATATTGTTAATGGTAATGAGTATACTAATAGAGTATGTGAGTATGCTAAAAATGAGGGTAGTGAAGTAGTTATTATTTCTGCGAAGATAGAAAGTGAACTTGCTGAACTTGATGATGATGAAAAAATGCTATTCTTAAATGAACTTGGTATTACTTCAAGTGGTCTTGATAAGTTAATTGATAAAACTTATAAATTACTTGGACTTGCTACATTCTTTACAGTTGGATCCGATGAAGTTAGGGCTTGGACATTTAAAAAAGGTATGAAGGCTCCTGAATGTGCTGGTATTATTCATTCTGATTTTGAAAGAGGTTTTATTAAGGCTGAGGTTATGTCTTATGATGATTTAGTGGCTGCGGGTAGTGAACTAAAAGTTAGAGAAGCTGGTAGAGCAAGAATTGAAGGAAAAGAATATGTAATGCAGGATGGAGATATTTGTCATTTTAGATTTAATGTATAGAAAGGGTAAATATGAAAGATAGAAAAGATATTGATAAGAAGTATACTTGGAATTTAGATGTTATTTATAGTAATACTACAGAATTTGATAAAGACTATGACTTAGTAATAGATAAAATTAATTCTTTAAAGAAATATGAAAATACTATGATGGATAATAGTGATAATTTCTATAATTCTATTAGACTATCATTTGAAATAGAAAGATTAATTGATAAGTTATATTGTTATGCTAATTTATCTTTTGATTTAGATACTTCAAATAATAATAAACAAGAATTAACTTATGAAGAAAAAATTGAAAGAATTAAGGCAGCAGGTATAGTTGGTCTAGGAGGAGCAGGGTTTCCTACACATGTAAAATTATCTGTTAAAGATTCAAATCAAGTTCAATATTATATTGTTAATGGTGCGGAATGTGAACCCTATCTTACAAGTGATTATCGTTTGATGCTTGAAAAAACAGATGAACTAATAGCAGGAATTCATGTTCTATTAGAAATGTTTCCAAAAGCTCTTTGTTATATTGCCATTGAAGATAATAAAAAAGAGGCTATTCATTTATTAAAAGAAAAGTGTAAAGATGAAAAAAGAATTGCTGTGAAAGAACTAAAAACAAAATATCCTCAAGGTGGAGAAAGAATGCTTGTTAAGGTTTTAACAGGAAAGACATTAAATTCTAAAATGCTTCCTTTAGATGTAGGATGTATTGTTGATAATGTAGCAACAGTGATTGCTATTAATCAAGCGGTTCGTTATAATCAACCTTTAATTTCTAAAGTAATGACGATTTCGGGTGATGGAATAACACCTAGCAATATTGAAGTTCCTATAGGAACGAGTTTTAAATGGATCGTTGAACAATTAGGAGGTTTCAAATCTGAAGTTCAAAAACTTATTTGTGGAGGTCCAATGATGGGAAGTGCCCTTATTCATTTAGATATACCTGTAACTAAGACATCAAGTTCTTTACTTGCACTTGTACAAGATGAAGTATCCCTTTTTGAACCTTCTGCATGTATTCGTTGTGGTCGATGTAAAGACGTGTGTCCGAGTTTATTAGTCCCTCAAAAACTTTATCAAATAGCAACAAAAAATGATACAGAGGCCTTTATTTTAAATGGTGGAATGGAATGCATAGAATGTGGTTGTTGTAGCTATACATGTCCAGCAAAAAGAAATATGACACAGGCATTTAAGAAGATGAAATATTTAGTCTCTATTAATAAAAGAAAGTAGGTGTTATTCATGAATCAATTACTACATGTTTCTGCTTCACCGCATATTAAAGATCGTGTTACAACATCTTCTATTATGTTAGATGTCATTATTGCTTTAATACCAGCTACTTTATTTGGAATTATTCAATTTAAAATAAATGCTTTATTGATTATTGTAACAACGATAACAACATGTGTTTTAGCAGAATATTTATATGAGTGTTTTATGAAAAAAACAATTACCATCAAAGATCTATCAGCAGTTGTCACAGGACTTATTCTTGCTTTAAATTTACCATCAACAGTTCCTTTATGGCTTCCTGTTATTGGTGGTCTCTTTGCTATTATTGTGGTTAAACAATTTTATGGAGGCTTAGGACAAAATTTTATGAATCCAGCTTTAGCAGCAAGATGTTTTTTATTGATTTCCTTTACTGGAAGAATGACAAATTTTGCATTTGACGGGATGACTTCATCAACGCCACTTGCAATTTTAAAAAATGGAGAAAGCTTTGATTTAATAAGGGTGTTTATTGGAAATACTGCTGGAACAATAGGGGAAACTTCTGCAATTGCACTTTTAATAGGTGCAATGTATTTGATTGTTAAAAAAGTTATTAAAGTAACCATTCCTTTAACATATCTTTTAACATTTTCTATTTTTACATTGATTTTATCACCATGTCCTTTTGATATTTATTATTTAGCTTGTGAGTTATGTGGTGGAGGTTTGATCTTTGGTGCCTTTTTCATGGCTACTGATTATGTAACAAGTCCAATGGATCAAAAAGGACAACTTATTTATGGTATTTTATTAGGTGTATTAACAGGATTATTTCGTTTTTTTGGAACAAGTGCAGAAGGTGTTTCTTATGCCATTATTCTTTCTAATTTATTAGTACCTTTAATTGATAAACTCACATTAAAAGGTGGTGTTGTCAAATGAAAAAAATAATAAAAGATATTTTAATTTTATGTGTGATTACTATTATTTGTGGAGGGCTTCTTGGTTATGTTTATCAAATAACAAAGAACCCTATTCAACACCAATTACAACAAAGTAAGCAAGATGCTTATTTAAAAGTGATGAAAGAAGCAACTTCTTTTAAAACTTATAAAGAAAATGATATCAAAAAATTATCTAAAAAGCTTAAAGGGGATTATGGTAAAAACGGTCTTGAAATAGAAAATGCTTTAAAAGCATATCATCAAAAACAAACTATCGGTTATATTATTCAAGTGATTGATCATGATGGTTTTGGTGGAGATATTGAAATCATTGTTGGTATCAACCTTCAAAAAGAAATTACAGGAGTTGAAATTTTATCAATTGATGAAACAGTAGGACTTGGAATGAATGCTAAAAATGAAGAGTTTAGAAATCAGTATGTAGGGAAAAAAGTAGATCATTTCCAAGTCGTTAAAAATGGTAAACAAAATGAAGATGAAGTAGATTCTTTATCAGGAGCGACAATTACTTCAAAAGCAATGACAAATGGAATCAATGGAGCCTTAGATTTTTATGATTTATTGAAAGGAAGATGAAAATATGAAGAAGTATTTAAAACCTTTATATAATGGAATCATTAAAGAAAATCCTACCTTTGTATTAATGCTTGGTATGTGCCCAACTCTTGCGGTTACAACCTCAGCAATGAATGGAATGGGAATGGGACTTACAACTATGACTGTTTTAATTATGTCTAATTTTGTTATTTCATTACTTAGAAAAATAATTCCTAGTCGTATGAGAATACCTGCTTATATAGTGATTGTAGCATCACTTGTAACAGTTGTTCAATTACTACTTCAAGCATATATTCCTTCATTATATGATACATTAGGTATTTATATTCCTTTAATTGTTGTTAATTGCATTATTTTAGGAAGAGCAGAAGCTTTTGCTTCTAAAAATAATCCGCTTCTTTCTATAATGGATGGATTAGGAATGGGGTTAGGTTTTACTCTCGCATTAACCTCAATAGGTTTAGTAAGAGAAATTTTAGGTTCTGGAACAGCATTTTCAATGACTTTACCTATTTCCTTTGAACCAATTACTATTTTTGTAATGGCACCAGGAGCATTCTTTATCTTAGCTTTATTAACAGCTATTCAAAATAAATTAAAGCTACCTAGTGCAACAAATGTACAAAATTCATCTTTAAAATGTGGAGGGGATTGTTTACATTGTCATGGTAGTCAATGCCAAATTAATAAATCCTTGTTAAAGGAGGATCCTGAAAAATGAAAACACTTATACTAACACTCATTAGTGTATCTTTAGTTAATAATGTTGTCTTATCACAATTTTTAGGATTATGTCCATTTTTAGGCGTTTCTAAACAAACAAAAACAGCTCTTTCGATGGGTGGTGCAGTTATTTTTGTTATTACGATTGCTTCTGCAGTTACTCACGTTTTATATCGTTTACTTGTTTTATTACATGTAGAATACTTAGAAACAGTAACTTTTATTCTTATTATTGCTGCTTTAGTACAACTTGTTGAATTGTTTTTAAAAAAATACTCAACAGCTTTATATAATGCATTAGGTGTTTACTTACCATTGATTACAACGAATTGTGCAGTTTTAGGTGTTGCTTTAACAAATGTACAAAATCATTATAATTTTATTACAAGCGTTGTTGCTGGATTTGGAACAGCTTTAGGATTTACAATTTCTATTACAATATTAGCTGGTATAAGAGAAAGAATTGCTGATAATGATATTCCTCATGTACTTCAAGGTTCACCCATTGTTTTAATTACTGCCGGTCTTATGGCAATTGCATTTATTGGCTTTTCAGGATTAATTTAGGAGGAATGCATATGATTATTTCAATTCTTGTTGTAGGAATAATAGGTTTACTGATTGGAATTTTACTTTCGCTAGCAAGTATAAAATTTGAAGTGAAAGTAGATGAAAATGAAGAAAAAATAAGGGCAGTTCTTCCAGGTAATAATTGTGGGGCTTGTGGCTATCCAGGATGTGATGGACTTGCTTGTGCCATTGCTAAAAAAGAAGCACCCATCAATCAATGTCCTGTTGGGGGCGAAGAAGTTGCTAAAAAAATAGGTGAAATCATGCATCTAGAAGTAGAAAACCATGTACATTTAGTAGCTTATGTAAAATGTAAAGGGACTTGTGATCAAATTCAAACACAATATCAATATGATGGTATTCATGATTGTTTAAGTGCCGCCATTGTTCCTGGTAGTGGTGATAAAAAGTGTCGTTTTGGTTGTATTGGGTATGGAAGTTGTGTTAAAGCTTGTGCTTTTGATGCTATTCATATTATTGATGGTATTGCTCAAGTAGATCAGGATAAATGTAAATCATGTCAAAAATGTATGGATGTTTGTCCACAACATCTTATTGAAATGGTACCTTATGAAGCAAATAGTCATGTTAGATGCAATAGTCATGATAAAGGAGCTATTGTTAATAAAAATTGTAAAGCAGGATGTCTTGGATGCATGCTATGTACAAAGGTATGTCCAACTCAAGCAATTACAGTAGATGATTTTTTAGCACATATCGATTATACAAAATGTATTCATTGTGGAAAATGTAAAGAAAAATGTCCTAGAAAGATTATTGAATAAAAACTCCCAAAAGGAGTTTTTAATTTGAAAGATATTTTTACTATAGCTTATTTGATTATGATCATCAATAAAACATCCTGAAACGTTTTTTATTGAATTGAGTAATGCTAATCCTTTTTCTTTACCTAAAGCAAAACAAACCGTACTTAAAGCATCTCCTTGTAAAGAACTTTTAGATACAATAGTAACAGAAGATAAATCATTATCATAACAATATCCAGTTGAGGGATTTAAAATATGATGATATTTTTTTGAATTAATTTCAATATATCTTTGATACGTACCACTTGTTACAATCGATAAATTATTAATATTTAAACTAAGTATTGAATGATTTGTATTTTGAGGATCAGTAATGCCTATAGAAAATGGATTATTATTTTTTTGACCAACACATAAAATATTACCACCTAAATTAATTAAAGCACTGTTAACCTTATTTTTTAATAGATAACTTTTAATTTGATCAGCGATATATCCTTTAGCTATCGCACCTAAATCTATCATTGTTTGTTCATTTAAAAAGCGTATTTTTTGATTATCTAATATAATATTTTGATAAGATATATCATTTAAATGAGTTTTAATTTGTTGATCATCAGGAAGTTTATTTTCTTTAAAGTTCCATAATGAAGAAACAGAACCAATGGTTATATCAAAAGCACCTTGAGAAAGTTGACTATAATAAAGACCTTCTTTAATGACTTTAAAAAGTTCTTTAGAAAGAGGTTGTTCATCTAATTTGTGATGAGCATGATTGATTTTATAGAGTTCACTTTCTTTATTATTCGCTGAAAAGACAAGTTCATACTTCTTGCATAAATTGAAACAGTTATTTAAAATATTTTTAGAGGATGAATCATACAAAGTAATTTGTACAATTGTATCTAAACAAAATTCTTTATGAGATAGCGGTGTTGTTTTTTGACAACCACATAATAAAAATGAAAAAATAATGATAGAAATAAGTATTTTTTTCATATAGACCACCTTTATCTTATTATATCATGGAGTGAAAAAATGAAAAATAAAACATTAAGAAATGATTTGATTGTTATTGTTATTTTATTTTTAATCATTGGAGGATTGTTTTTCTTTAAATCAAGAAAACAAGGTCAATTAATAGAAATAACAAAAGATAATCAAATATATGGTTATTATTCTTTAAATGAAGATCAAATCATAAAAATAGATCAAGAAAATACAATTCAAATAAAAAATCAAAAAGTAAAAATGATACAAGCTACTTGTCCAGATCATTTATGTATTAAACAAGGAACAATTGATAAAAAAGGATCAACAATTGTTTGTTTACCACATCATTTAATAATAGAAATAAAAGAAGGAAAAGAGGAAGTACAAGATGGAAAAGTCTATTAGAAAATTATGCTATCTTTCTTTGTTTTGTGCAATTGCAATTGTTTTAAGTTATATTGAAACACTATTTCCTTTTTATCTAGGAATTCCAGGAGCTAAGATAGGTCTTGCTAATGTTGTTACCCTTACGTTGCTTTTATGTTTTGGTTTTAAAGAAGTTTTAATTGTTTTATTACTTAGAATTATGATTGTAGCTATGGCTTTTACAAATCTTTATATGTTTCTTTATAGTTTAGCAGGTGGTATTTTATCATTATTCATAATGTTTATATTTAATAAAACAAAACTATTTTCACATCTTATTATTTCAATTATGGGTGGTGTATTTCATAATATTGGACAACTACTCGTTGCTATGTGTTTCTTTAATTCTTCTGTATTTATTTATTATTTACCCTATTTAATGTTATTTGGTATTTTATCAGGGATAGGTATAGGAATGATAGGTGAACTAATCTACTTAAAAATAGGTCAAAGAATTACCAAAATGGGGTGAAAATCATGTCAATTATTCAAAAATTAGAAACAATACATTTATTAACTTCCCAAAAGAAAGTAGCAAACTTTATACTTGATAAGAAGGTGATACAAGACAAAAAGAAAGTATTCAATCTTTTAGAATATATTATTTATTGGTCTTTATTTTATTAGTTATAGGAGCAATATTGATTCAAAGTTTCTTTGCTCAACAGATAACTTTTCCTATTCAAAAAGAAATACAAGCTTTTGAACAAATCAAACGTACACAAGATTATTCAATTAGATTAGAAACCAATCAAAAAGATGAATTTAGTAAACTTGCTATAAGTATTAATGAATTATTAGATTACATAGAAAAAGAAAAAAATCGAGATCAAGAAAAACAAAAAATATTGCAAGCTCAAGCAGAAAAAGATGGACAAATTACTTTAGGGTTTTTAGATATTGATCATTTTAAAGATTTTAATACTTATTTTGGACATCAAGTTGGAGATAAGGTACTTCAATTTGTATCGGCTGTTTTAAAAGAACAACTTAAAGGTAAAATAGGTCGTGTTGGTGGAGATGAATTTTTTTTTGTTTTGTTGGTAAAAAGAGATGAATAGACTTCTTCAATTATTAAAAAGTGGTTTTTATGATAAGAATAGTCAACAAACTATCTCAGTATCTTGCAGTATAGGTATTGCTATTATGAAAGGTAAGGATGCAGATTATACAGAATTAATTCGTTTAGGAGATAAGTCTATGTATGAAGCAAAGGATGCAGAAAGAAACTCTTTCATTATTAATGAATTGGATTAAAAGCGAACTTAAATTTCGCTTTTTTTGTTATTTTAAATAAAAACCGAAATCTTATACCATAGTTTATAACCGCTCTTTTAATATATTAAAATAATATATAAAATAAAAAAACGAGG
>ERZ832317.5857-NODE-5857-length-10682-cov-2.629811_pt1 | contig 10682 bp, 16 predicted proteins | sample MGYA00519695_ERZ832317 | MGnify/ENA primary metagenome ERZ832317 (study PRJEB31850, sample SAMEA3708726) | human gut metagenome | biome: human gut; feature: human-associated habitat; material: faeces | place: China | collected 2014 ...
GAGTTTTACATCGTAATAGTGAATGTATGCAAAAATGTCTTCATGTCTCCATTCTGCAAGAGGACTGTATCTGGTAATTCCATCTGAATTAGTATAGATATTACCTTTGCCGACATAATTGCCATCAGCCTTCCTGCGTCCAAGAAGTAGCATATCCAGCTGGTGTTCTTTATAATATCTCTCTTGTCCTCTGTGCTGTACGATATGGAACCATTGTGCTGCTTTGTTACTTTTATCCGGAAACAGCATATCCGGATGTTTTTTCAGCCATTCTATGTCCTGACCGGTATTGACTATTTCCAATCCCGAAGGTTTATTCTGTTCTATCCAGTCGATAAATGCCGGATATTCCAGATTGCACCTTACCAGAACACTCTGATCAATGCCGGCTTTTTCACATATCTCCCCAAGCACCAGGGAATCCTTGCCTGCGCTCCATGCATATGCCGCCTTTTTCCCTTTGCATTTCTCTTTGATGTCTTTCACTGTCTTTTTCACAAGAGAGTCCAGTTCTTTCTTTGATACTGTATCTTCAATGTGCAAAAGAGCTTCTTTCCAGTCCTCATTATTCCGAACGGATTGTTTTCTACCGAGCATAGTGTCTCTCCTTTCTGGAAGTAACCAGGGCGATAATTCCGCTCAACAGGACTGTTAGCAGGCTTCCCATTGTTTTATATGGTCCACTGTTCAGGATGCTGCCGTAGGCGAATACAGGAAGCCCTACTGCCAATGAAGTAATTACTCCTGCGATTATTCCTCCAGATGTCAGGCGAACTCCTTTCAGTGTCAGTACTGTTGGTAACAGTGTGGATGCTCTCAATGTCCCATAAAATAGAAACAGGTGCGTAACTGTTATTCCCGGTATATTTGCAATCAGGATTCCTGCTGCCAGTAAAACTACCATTGCTGTTCTGGTTTTTCTGATATCCTTTCCGCCTGACAGATCTGTCGTCAGTGAAGAAACAGCGCATAGATTACTATCCACCGTAGAAAGCAATCCGGAAATAATCATAAAAAGAAATGGCAGTACCGCCCATGGTGGAAAGAAATGCCGGATTAGCTCGAAATTAATGGTTCCAAGGTCCTGTGCTTGATATCCTGTACCTGCTCCCATTAGTCCAAGGATTCCCATTGACAGTGGAACCACCGCAAAAAGAACTGCTCCAAGAAGAAACGCTCTTCCCAGCTTCTCTTTTTTTACTGCAAACGCTCTCTGCCAGAAACTCTGATCACCAAATGGTCCCGATATAAGTCCGATAGTTGTCGGAAGTCCAAATGAAAGAAATATCTCCATTCCTTTTCCACTAAATATCTTTGCATAGTCTCCAGATATGCCGTTAATGCCCTGTAAAATGCTCTCTGCGCCCGTGTTTCGCAATCCAAATATAACAAATAGGCTACAAGCTATAAGCATGAATACCATTTGAATTGCATCGGTCAGCATAGATGCTTTGATTCCAGAAAACAGGGAATATGAAATTGCTATACATGCAAGCAGAATAGTCATGGTTTTGAACGAAATTCCTGTTACCGCACTAAGGATCTGACTTCCTGCAAGAAGCTGAACTCCCGTTGACAGAACAGACAGCCCGATCAGCTGAAAGAGGTAAACTCTTTTCACTCCATCAGAACTATATTTCTCTTTCATGTAACCCGAAAGCGTCATTCCCTCTGGCATTTCTTTCCGGATTCTCTTTGCAAACGGAATAAATATCACCAAGCATAAAGCATTTGGCACTAAGAACCAGAAAAGCCCAATCCATCCGGCCGAATATGCTTTTTCTGTTGAAACAAACAAAGCCGGCGCCCAGATCCACGTCGCCGCAATACTCAGTGCGGACAGGATCCAGTTCTCAGACCGGCTTCCAACACAAAAATTTACTACATTTTTCTCTTTTTTAGTCATGGTCACTGTCGCCAGTATCATGATGGCTGCGTAGACAAACAGCATAATTATTCCATTCATGTATGATCTCCTTTATTTTTCTAAAGGAGCATTTTACCTTTACATTTATATCCCTCCCGTCCAAAGGTTTACATTAAAAAAGCCACCAGATTTCACTCTGATGGCTCATGGCTCATGATAAAATTTTACCCGATTATCATACACCATTTTCGTTATTAAGTCAATGTTAAGTTAACGCTTTTCGATATTTTCTATTTTTCAAAAAAATCTCAGTCCGTCAATCCCGAAAAACAGCGAAGATAAACGCTCTTTCGCAATTTTGATATCTTCATATACAGTGACCTTGCTGACCGAAAATTTTTTTGAAATTTCTGCAATTGTCATTGGCGTCTTTGATATGTAAAGGGCTTTAATAATCTTATAGCGTCTCTTATCTTTTTCCGATAATTTGCTACAATAGATACGGTATACATCAAGCATTTTGTCAATATGCTGTACCATGATAGCGGTTCTTTTGGCCGAAGTTTTGATGCTCTCCACTATGACCTTATCATCTTTCATGGTCATGATGTCTTCCAGTACCTCTGTAACCTCCCCTTCCTTGGACTTGTAGACGGCATTTTCGTAGCTCGCCTTTAAAGTTCTGTAATTTCTAAGGAGCAAATCAGTGTTATGCAAACGACGATCAATCTTCTCCTTCTCGCTTTTTCTCTGCCCTACCATCATTGCATCAGACGCAACCTGTGCTCCGGCAAGAGCAGCCTGCTGAATCATTGCATCAATTTCCTCTTTTGTCAGTGCTACGAATTGTACTTTTTTCTCTGTATCCATGCCATACCTCACACATATTTCTTTCCAGTCTCAGGATCCTCGAATTTGATTCTGTCACAGAGTTTGAACCCAAATCCTTTTGCAAGTCTTTTTACCATCTTCACAAACAGTTCTGCTTCCTCATCCTTTTTTGTCCTACTTGCCCTGTACACTAATGTTCGGGTTCTATCCGCTGCACAGATCGCATCATGTGCTGTTCTGTCCTTACATCCGCTTGCATTATATAAACTTTTATCCATATCAATTCTCCTTTATATATTTAAGCATGTACTCCTCTTTATATTGCTTCCATTGCTGATCTGCCATTCCCGGAGCGTAGAAATCTCGCGCTGTATCAAGTGCTTCCATCATCCCGCATTTAGGACATATCATTGTTTTGTTATCTTTTCTTGATAATGCCGGGCGAGAACTATACTCTTTCCCACATTCAGGACATATCCTTTTCTCCTCCATTTTTTAAACCTCCCAAGAAATCTTCTATAGTCATTTGGCCTGGAATAGATTCTTCCGGTTCCTCCTGTTCAATAGAATAATGAGGCAAGATACTTCCCCAGCATTCTGGTCCATATCCTCTCTCAATGCTTTCCGGATCCGTCAGTTTCCTTCCACATTTCTGACATTTGCTGTACATACGAATCCTCCATCTTTCCGCCAAGTAATGTAAACAGCCATTCTCTCTGGCTTTTCAGATATTCCATCTTCCACTGAAGAATCATCTGGTCAATCACCTGATCTTCCATCGCCTGATACTTTTTAGTCATCGCTATCTGTTCTTCATTCTCTCTGATAGCTTTTTCGATATCAATATGAATCCTTGCATACTCTTTCAAAGGGGCTTCTTTGGCCTTTTTAGAGGCTATAATAGCCCACAAGAACCATGCGATCATGCAACTAAAGATTCCACATAGGTAAAATATTATATTCATTTTTCATTCTCCTTGTATATCTCCGGAAATAATGTCTATTCTCTATTTTCGTATCATCCATAGTAGCAGGTAAGGTTCCAATGATCTCCGAGCTCATAATAGATGCCACGCTTTTCAAAAATTTTATCGAACTGGCGCTTAATAGCCATGTCACTTCCGTAGTAAAGCATATGGCATACACTTCCCTCAAAACTCATGCTGAGAATATGATCGTCGGCCACATGCTCAAAATAATCTCGTGGATCTTCATTATCTCGTACAACCAAATGCTCCGGATCGTTGTAATAAAACTTTCCAGTTTCTCTGTCATAGTCATATGTGCTAAAACATTTTCCGTTGAAATAAATCACTGTATCAACCCACATATCATGGTTCAGAAGAAAAGTTCTAATCTCTACTGCCAATTCTTCAATCTGTTCTGGTGTCAATCTTCCCATTTACTTCACCTCTTTCCCATCATACCAACTTCGAATCTTCTCGAAATCAAGGCTTTTCAGAACCTCGTTCATGGTTTCCCTTGACATTTTATTTATTTCAGCTGCAGATTTACCAAGGATTAGTCCTTTTGGTAATACTTTACTATTTCTGACAACAGCCAAAAGAGCCAATTTATACTTTTCAGTGTCTGCTTTTGTATGTTCAATTCCTCGGTTATATCCGCTGATCCATGTTGCATCCTCTGAGCAACCGCACTTTTTGCATATATATCTTCCCGGCCGGTCAGTCTCAGACCTTTCAAACACATGACCATCGCAAGATTTTTCTCGTATACTATTCACATTCATTTTTTCAAGAATTGCTATGGTTCGTTCATCAAGCCCATTTTCTCTTGCCTTTTCGATATCAAACATCTTTTCACTCCAATCGAATATTTTTCTTATTTACAATTAGGTTTCTTAATTCTCTTTATCTCTTTGAGTTCCGGCTTTTCGACATGAGTTTCTACCCATTCTCGCATTTCTTTTGCCCCAGGATTCTTTTCTTCGATTTCTGATGCTAAATGACGTAAAACAGTGGATATAAGTCCTGCATCCGCGGTTGCATAAGGCGTAATGGCATGAATAATGTTTGAATTATAATAACCTAAGCCTTTTCCAAATAGCTCTGCAGCTTCTTTTGTTTTGCCTTCCTGAATCAGTTCATTGCTTCTGAGCACATAACTTGCCATGCGTTTTTCTTTAAATTTTTTCATTTCTTCATCTCCTCCAGCTTCTTTTTGGCTTCTTCACGGGTAAGGAACCATGTCGTTCCAAAAGCAGTATCATTAAGCACTTTTTCCTTATATTCATTACGGCCTGTCGCATACCAGTGGCTACCGGCAAATGTAATTGATTCGATATGCTGATGATATACCCTATTAACATTTTCGCACCCGTAAAAAATATTTAATCCGTATATAGGTGGACTTGGAATAATATACACATCATCTCCGACCTTACATGGCAATCTCACAAGCAAGCCCTGTTCTTCTGCTTCTTTGTAAGATTTCAGTTCTTCTAACAGCTCCGTGACATCTTTCAGCCAATACAGCTCCCCGTCTTCGAAGCAACATCCATAAGTGTTTTGATGATACGGGCAGCCAACCGCTTCCTTTCCACCGATATAATCTCTTAAATCCTCGCCAGTTCCACAGACAATGCGTTTATGCTTATCATGCATATGCATGAAGTTTTCGTGGTCTGCATAGCAATCGCCTACAGTATCCTGGCTGGCAACGCATTTAAGTGCCTTTATCATATCGTCAAGTGTTAGTCTCTCCATCTGCTTCGCCTCCTGTAATTTTGCTAATACAAGTGTTCCAACCTCGAATCCATGCAAGACTAAGCTTACTTCTCCAATATTTCTCTTCTTTCTCCTTCGGCAATGGCTTCAATGGACATCCGTGCATCAGATCGTCGAACGAATCTGCGTTAAAATTTGCACTTTCATCCTGCATCACGCATTCATCCGAGCCATTAAGGAGGGGACACTGTGCGCATGATTCTGGTGTATCAATCACTAATACTGATTTACTCATCTGATTTCTCCTGTTTAAAATCTTCAACTGCCATTTTCATTTCCTCATATCTGGACATCCGGTGCATCAAGTCTCGGATTATTTTATTGATCATCTGTAAAAATATTTCCTTAGCTTTCTCACAATCGGGTTCTTCCAAAAAGATAGTTTCATACATCCAGTGATGGATTATCCCGATCTGCTTTTTCTGTATTTCACTTCTTGTAATGCATGGCTTCTCTGGTACATCTATCGGTTTATAATATGTTTCTTTATCTTCTACATAAAAATAGTCCATTTGAAACATATATTCATTTTTGGAATAGTCATACCATAGTTGATAGACATATAATTTCTTCATTGTGCGTCTCCATTTTTTGCATCGGAAATATCCATCCGGTCTTTTCGTTCAATGCAATCCAATCAAAATTTAGCTCTGATAATTGATACTCTTTATTGCATCTTTCACAGGTGAGTCCTTTCGCTTTACTGTATTGTCCTATAATTCCACCGCATACACATCTACAGTGTTTATAATCCATTTTCCTTGCCATAGCTTCTATAACTGACACTGTTACGCCGTTTCCTGCTTGCTTGTATAACTGGCTGTCAGAATTAACAAACTGAGCTTTCTCAAAATAATCATCAGACCAACCTTGCAACCTGAAACATTCCCTTGGTGTCAGTTTCCTGATTGCTATGTAACACTGATATTTTTCATACCATACTGCATATACAATTAACTCATCGGAAACTTTCACAAATATGCCTTGATTGCAGCTTGTATCTAGCGTATTGGCAACTTCTTTTCCGACTCTGTACTCTGAATATCCCTGTTTAGTTGCTTCTGCCACTTTTACAGTCACATCAGATTTGCCAGCAACACATTCCATTACAGCATTCCCTTTTTGATTCTTGCCAAAGAATTTTCGCGAATCGTTAGCATTTAAGAAATGCGCAACATTTATTTCATTTTCAATAACGTTTCTACTCATGCTTACTGGAATACTTGTTGCTACACTATGTCTGTCTTGGCTTGTAAGCGTAAACATTGGCTCACCATCATCTTTAAATCGTCTGCCATTCTGACGTTTCTCCGCTCGATCCGGTGTGAGAACTGGAATTGCAACTCCGCTTACTTCAGCTTTATGATTTGCAATTCCTTTGTTGTATCTGGCTTGTAAACACCTTGCTTTATTGGTTAACTCTGTTTTTTGATAACTCAAATCAATAAAGCACGGCAATCCCACATGGTGTCCTCGTCCCCCACATTGACCAGTATCAAGAGTTTCAGTAATCCCGTCCGTTGAAAACACTTGCATATTTCTTCTGTAACCGTCCCTGTGACCTATTATTTGAATACTATCTTCTCTGTCTGCTCTTTCGACAGGAAATACTTCTGCGGAGCCTCTGCCTCTAAGATGTCCGATAATGAAACACCTTTCTCTGTTCTGTGGCACTCCGAAATCTTTGGAGTTGAGCACCTGCCATTCTGCATCATACCCCTGCCGATCCATTTCAATGAGCAGTCTGGCGAAATCCCATCCTCCATTAACACTAAGCAAATTCTTAACGTTCTCAATGAAAAGGTAAGTGGGTCTATTTTCTTCTTCGAGTTGTCCGATAAGGTACATAACTCTGAAAAACAAGCTTGAACGGTTTCCTTGAAACCCAAGTTGCTTTCCTGCAACGGATATGTCCTGACAATTGTGGACAATTGCTCCGTTTGCAACATATGAGTTGTCTTCTTCAACACTGATGTTATACACTGTTCCAAAATCATCAGATTCTGTTGGCTGATACAATTCTCTGCAAACATATCTTGCACGATAATGTCCTTTAACTGATTTACTAGAGATTCGGAATGTATATGTATCTCTTTGTCGGCATTCCCTTCCTTGGATAACACATTTTTCATCTCTTCTAGTGTAGTAAACAGCTGGAACAGATTTTCCAAGTCGCTGTGCAATAATGCACATGCCAAGAATGAGTGCTGCGCTGGTTGATGTTGCTTCTTCTCGATCACTTCTTCCATCCCCGGACATATATCCATCGAAGAAGTATTTTGCTTTCTCTCGTGGCAAACACAATGCTTCTCTTGGAATTCGTTTTCCATGTGCGTATTTTCCGAACTTTTCAAGGTATTCGTATAATTGGTTATTGCGCACATGATACTTTCCACAAGTTCGTTCTTTTGTGTAAGTTCCATGTAGTTTCGCTTCCCGCAATCGCTGTTCGAATTCTCCCCTCTTATCATCGCTGATTGCGAACACGATTCTTCCTCCACTTGGTCTGTCTTTTCTTTCAACTCTCCACCCATCAGCAAGATAACGTCCGATAATCCACCACATTTCCTTGCTGTATCCATCGGATTCTGCATCAGGCAAAACCATTGTGGAATACCAACTGTCATCGAGCTGTTCCACTTTTTTGAATTCCATTGGCTGATCTGGTTTAGTGACATAATACGGATGCTCTGCCGTGGTTCTTGTTGGCAATATTCCGAATCCATTGACATCCCAGAGTCTTGCTCCGTCCCTGTGCATTGTTGCTGTGACTTTTCTCCATCTTCCTTTGTGCGTAAGGACTTTATCTCCGACAGATACATCTTCAATTGGGATATATCCTTTTTCTGTAAGAATATAAGTTCCTTTGGCAAAACAGGGGAATCCGAAGCACCAACAGTCTGCTTTTGGAATGTCTCCGGCATAAACTCGTCTAATGTCATTTGCAAACCATTCTCCATTGCGATATTCCTCCTTTAGAATTTCTTTAAATCTATGTTTTTCTGGAACTTTAGACAAATATTTTCTTTGCTCATCAGTCAGCAAATGCATTGATGTATAACTTGCCACCGCAAATTTATCAAATTCGCAGAAACCAACACATTCATGACCTGCTAATTCCATTCCACGTCTAAATCCACCTATTCCAGCGAAAAAATCAATGAACTTCATTCTTCCTCCCACTCCATGTCTGTATTAAACGGACACTTACTGCAACGGCAAATTAACTCGCCATTTTCGTCCACTTCGTAATTATCTCCGTAGCCTGTGCATTCATAGCAAATATCATCCCAGTCATACATCTCCATTAATATCTTTCACGGCCTTTAAGATTCGATTCAAATAACGAATATTCTTTTCATAAAATTCAATTTTATTTTCGACATATTCAGAAAGAATCTTTCTTGCCTTCTCATCATCTTTCAAATCCAATACAACTCCAAAATTGATTCCAAAAGCGTCTCCGATCAAACTGTTTAGTTCATCCTTTTTTATGGAAGTTCTATATGGCCAAAAATCCATACCATCAGGGATCTTATAAATTTTCAGTTTTTCAACCGCTTCAATTTCTTGACAATGAAGTACTTTTTCATATTTCTCATTGTCTTTAATTGAATAAAAATATAGTTTCATTTCAACCTCCATTCATGTTAAATGCAACCCCCGCAGCATCCATGTGGGACATGTTCATTAAATACTCGGTCAATCTCGTAGACATATTTTCTGTATTTTTCTGGAAGATCATCATTACTTATAACCCACTCTCCTGTATATACATCTTCGTAATAATCATCGGAAATGCATCCCCCACTTTCCCAGAACCTGTCTTTTATGCCATCGAATTTAACGGTTTCTCCGTCAATTAGCAATGTGAGATCTCCACTACATAAATTTGGATACTTTCCTGTGTAAGATACAAACTTTACGTGTTCAACTCGACTAGCATCTTTAAGGTTCGAAATAACCATCTCTAATCTCCTTCCTCATTTTCTTCTGGCATAAGATCAATCTGCATCTTCGCCAGTTCAGCCGCTACTAAGTATGCTTTGGCGTGCTTATTGTCCCCATGTGTTTCCTTGACTTTCTCTACGAATTCATCCACGTTTCCACAGAAGCATCCACAGGAAACTCCGATAAATAGGTTTTTTGTGCGGAAAAATGTAGTAAATCCATTTCTACTGCCCATCGGGCCAATCACTAAATAGTGAGATGTTTTAAAAACCCAGTCATTTTCACAGACTGTGGCGTCTCCGCAGACTGTGGCGTTTCCACAGACTGTAGCGTCTCCGCAGACCCAGGCGTTTTCACAGACTGTGGCGTCTCCTCAGACTGTGGCGTTTCCATATACCCAGGCGTTTCCATCTTGAGAAAGGTTCTCTTCTTTCTCCAAGAATCCGCCCAGTTCGCCCTCTTTCACGTTCCTAAACGCCACCAGCGCCCGGATACGGTACAGTGTTCTTCCAAACTTCACGATACTTTCAGCTGTCAATTCAAATTTCTTTCTCACTTCTATTCTCCTTTTCTCTGATAAATTTTTCCACAAGTGGGAGTTCTTTCTTGGAAACCCATTTAATCCATACTCCACAGCCCCCACAATAAAGACCAGTGTTGTTCCCAGATGATGATTTTCTAATAAACACATCGGTGCTACTGCATTTTTGGCATTTATATTCTCTCATGGCAACCACCTTTCTTTTTTCTGACCAGAGGAATGGTTATAATCCACTCCCTGGTCTAATCCTACCTATTCAATCCATTCCGGAACATCCTGTCGCACTTCTTCTGATTTTCCCGTTTTTTCATCAACCTCAGTATTTTCAACATAGGTATCATCAAATTCTTCTTTGTTAGCGTTCTCAGAAATGTCATATTCCACATCAGCAACTACTCTTTCACTAACAGACGGAATGTTTTCTTCTTTCTCTGATACTTCCTGGACAAATGCATCTCCATGAGTCTGAATAATGTATTTAAGTGCCCGATTCATAACAGTTTTTTTTGCCATCTGGTCAGTGAATTTCGCATGAGTTGTATCTGTAGAATTTTCCTTGTATCCATACCCCTGCGCCCACGCTTTTTTGATTTGGGAAATATTCATAACTTCCATATGCTTACTTCCATCATTCATAATAATGACGGCATAGGCTCCAATGATATTGTCATTATCAATGTTTTTGAAATCTTGCGTATGGATATCAAGAACTTTATTTCCATCTTCGATGTGGTACTTAAATGTA
>ERZ832317.5858-NODE-5858-length-10678-cov-16.664502_pt1 | contig 10678 bp, 9 predicted proteins | sample MGYA00519695_ERZ832317 | MGnify/ENA primary metagenome ERZ832317 (study PRJEB31850, sample SAMEA3708726) | human gut metagenome | biome: human gut; feature: human-associated habitat; material: faeces | place: China | collected 2014 ...
GCAAGGCACTGGATCACGAGATCGAGGGCAGCCACGTCCAGATCGGCGTGGACATCTGCCGCAAGTACAAGGAGAACACCCAGATCATCCACGCCATTGAGGCACACCACGGCGATGTGGAGCCCAAGACCCCGCTGGCCTTCATCATTCAGGCTGCCGACGCCATCAGCGCCGCCCGCCCGGGTGCCCGCCGCGAGAACGTGGAAAGCTACGTCAAGCGTCTGGAAAATCTGGAGGAGATCTCCTCCAGCTTCGAGGGCGTGGAGCAGGCCTTTGCCGTACAGGCAGGCCGCGAGGTGCGCATTCTGGTCAAGCCCGACGTCATCAGCGACGATCAGGTCATTCTGCTGGCACGCGCCATCGCCAAAAAGATCGAGGATACGCTGGATTATCCCGGCCAGATCAAGGTCAACGTCATCCGCGAGAGCCGCGCTGTGGAGTACGCAAAATAAAGCCTTTTCCGCAGGCTGCCGTGTTTTTTGCACGGCAGCCTGTTTTTTTACGCCAAAACGATTGCATTTCCTGTTAAAAAAGGTATCATGGATGCAGAAGAAAGCAAAAAGAGCTGCGTCCGTGCGGATGCAGACCTGTAACGACCCCGGAACAGAAAGGAGCATCGTTCTATGAAAAACTGGAAGAAATTACTGGCCTGTCTGCTGGTCGGCCTGATGGCGCTGACCGTGTTCACCGCCTGCGATGCCAGCGTAGGCGCACCCATGGGCCCCAAGCGGGCGGATGCCGAAAGCGAAAGCGTAAAGGCGCTGTGCACCAAATTCGGCGTGACCTACGATAAGGAACTGAGCGAAAAAGCTTACTATATTGCCCACTGGGTCGCCCAAAGCGCAGTGTCCTGCAAGGTCAATGCAGAAAAGACGGAGCTTTACCGGGAGAACGATATCGGCAATGATGCAAAAGCGCTGCTACAGATGGAGAATCCGCGCTACGCCTCTGCCTTTGACTGCATGGGCATTGGCAAGGGCATCGGCGGCGGTATGGGCGTAGATGACTTTACGCCGGGCTTTGCCATCCAGCCGGACCCCAACAGCCCGGACTTCAACACCACTTCGAAGATTACATTTGTTCTGCCGAATGATCGCAGCGTGACCGACACCATGACCAAAGCCGCAAAGGGCAAGACCAAACTGGGCGTTGCCTACGTGGTAGAAAAAGGCGTAAGCTACGCCGTGGTGCTGTTTGGGTAAATTTCATTACAACAACAAAGCAGCCGCTGCACGAGAAAGTGCGGCGGCTGCTTTGTTTATGTCAGGTTATCAGCCCTTCAGGAAAGCCGGCAGGGGCTTGCCCTCCTTGAGCCACTGGTGATACTCGGCGGTGGCGGCAAATTCCACGTCACCGGCAGAGTTCAGGGCAGTTTCCACCGAGTCCTGCACCACGCCGATGATGAAGCCCACGCCCACCATCTGCATGGCGATGTCGTTGGAGATGCCAAACAGCGAGCAGGCCATGGGGATCAGCAGCAAGGAGCCGCCAGCCACGCCGGAAGCGCCGCAGGCACCCAGAGCGCTCATGGCGCTCAGCACGATGGCGGCGGGCAGGGACACCTGAATGCCCAGCGTATTGGCTGCTGCCAGCGTCATGATGGTAATGGTGATGGCGGCACCGTCCATGTTGATGGTAGCGCCCAGCGGGATGGACACGGAGTACATATCCTTGTCCAGACCCAGCTTTTCACACAGGGACATATTCACGGGGATGTTGGCGGCAGAGCTGCGGGTGAAGAAAGCGGTCAGGCCGGACTCCTTCAGGCAGCGGAATACCAGCGGGTACGGGTTGCAGCGCAGGTAGATGAACATGATGAGGGGAGAAACGATCAGCGCCATGAACAGCATGGTGCCCACCAGCAGCGCCAGCAGCTTGCCATACTGGGTAAAGATGGCCAGACCGTTGCCGGAAACGTTGGTGTACACCAGACCCATGATGCCGAAGGGGGCCAGATTGATGATCCAGCGCACGATCTGGGAAACGGCATCGGCGGTGTTGGCCAGAAAGACCTTGGTGCTCTCTGCGCCGATCTTCTTCATGGCAATGCCGAACATACAGGCCCAGAACAGGATGCCGATGTAGTTGCCGTTCATCAGGGCGCTGACGGGGTTGGCCACAAAGTTGGTCAGCAGGGTGCTCAGCACCTCACCCAAGCCCTGCGGGATCACATCGGACTGTGCCGCATCGGCCAGTACCACCTTGACCGGGAACATAAAGCTGGTGATGACCGCAATGGCTGCCGCCAGAAAGGTGGTGAGCATATACAGCCAGATCACGGTGCCAAAGCGGCGGTCCAGCTTGGACGAGCCCTGTGCCAGCGCGCTTGCCACAATGACGAACACCAGCACCGGGGCAATGCCCTTCAGCGCACCGACGAACAGGCTGCCCAGCTCGCCGACCCAACCCGCGCCCGGCGCAACAAGCGCCAGCACCGAACCGACTGCCAGGCCGATCAGGATGCGCAGGATCAGGCTGGTCTGGTTGTATTTTGCTACAACCGCTTTCAAGGTTTTCATATCGTAACACTCCTCTTACACTGTACGCCTAGTACGTACATTTTCCTGTTTCTTGTGCGAGAACAGTTGTCATTATAGCATATACGGCAAAAAAGAGAAAGTGTTTTCAGGCATTTTGACGCCTCAAATCACGTTTTTTGTAAGCTTTTGCAAAATTGCCCTGAAAACTGTACTTGTAGAAAATACAGTTTTGCGGTTTTGACGAGGAACAGAACCCTCTCAGGGAAGTACCCCTTCGGTCTGCATCCCCGGCTCCCCTGCCATACCAAATTTATATACAATGCAACTTTTACTTGCCAAACTATTGTCTTTTACTGGAAAGTATTGTATACTCATCACGTTAGAAGCAAGTATTGCTTGCCAAAATGTTCACATATTTGAAAAGAAACACTTGTCAATACAGACGAGAAAGAGAGGACACCCCTATGAACGAGGCCGTAACCAAGCGCTTTCTGCTTTACTTCCGCCTGATGCTGCTGGTCTGGATCCTGATCGCAAATGCCGTCATCCACCTGACCGGCATGGAGTACAGCTGGCTGATCTTCCTGAGCAACATCATGATGTTCACGCTGGAGGGCGATGTGAAGGATCGCCTTGTCACTGTGGAGCTGGGCGGCCTTGTGGGTCTGGTGCTCACTGTGGCGGCGCTGCTGTCCATTAGTGCCCTGACCCCTGTTCTGGGCGATTTCCTCGGCTTTATCCTGCCGCTGGCCGTGGTGCTGTTCATCCTCATCATCCTGCACCCCTACGCACCCAAGGTGCTGAACAACGTGGGCTTTGCCTACCTGACCGTGGCCTGCATCGATATCCCCGCCCTGACCGCCCATCTGCCGCAGTTCTTTATCACCTTCATCGTGGGCTCTGTGCTCTTTAACGGTGTCTGCGTGCTGCTGATGAAGCCCGCCAAGGCGCTGGCTGTGCGCAGCGCGGAGAAGCAGGGCGCATAAAAAAGTATATTTCTGCCGTTATCTCTTGATTTTTTTGCTCCGGCGTGCTACAATCAGCGTAGTTTCATCCTGTCCAAAACATTGATGCGGACAAACTGAAGCCCCGCTTTTCATGCCGCAGAGAGGGCTGCCCCGGGTTTCCGGGTGCTGCAAGCAGCCTGCCATGACCCCGGCTTCTACCACCGCAGAGTGCAGAGGCGAACCTCTGCCGGGCGTGCCCGTTACAGCACTGCGAGGGGCGCGTTTCCCCGCCGGGGAGCGCGCAATTCGGGTGGAACCGTGGAACGCAGACATTTGATCGGCGCTTCATCCCGTGAGTTTTACGGGGTGAAGCGCTTTTTATTTTTGTTCAAAACCACATTGTCAAAGGAGAATCTGCTATGAAGATCATCTACAAGGACGGTCATGTGGACGAGTGCCCGCAGGATCAGGAGCTGCACGTTATCCGTCACACCGCTGCTCACGTTATGGCACAGGCCATCAAGCGCCTGTATCCGCAGGCTGATTTTGCCTTCGGCCCTGCCACCGAGAACGGCTTCTACTACGATGTCGATCTGGGCGACCAGAAGCTGAGCGACGAGGATCTGGCCAACATCGAAAAAGAGATGCGCAAGATCGTCAAGGAGAACCTGCCCATCAAGCCCTTCATCCTGCCCCGCGCCGAGGCTGAGAAGCTGATGGAGGAGCGTCAGGAGCACTACAAGGTCGAGCACATGGCAGATCTGGCCGACGAGACCGAGTTCAGCTTCTTCCAGCAGGGCGAGTACGTGGATATGTGCATCGGACCCCACCTGACCTACACCAAGGCACTGAAGGCCTTCAAGATCACCCAGCAGTCCGGCGCATACTGGAAGAACGACAAAGAGAACAAGATGCTGACCCGCATCAACGGCGTGGCTTTCCACAATCAGGAGGAGCTGGACGCCTGGGAGAAGGAGCAGCAGGAGGCCCGTGAGCGCGACCACCGCAAGATCGGCAAGGAGATGGGCCTGTTCATGACCGACGACCTGGTTGGCCGCGGTCTGCCCATGTTCCTGCCCGCAGGCTACACGGTCTGGCAGGAGCTGGAGAACTATATCAAGGAGAAGGAGCGCGCCCGCGGCTATCTGCACGTTATGACTCCCTGCATCGGCACCGTGAATCTGTACAAGACTTCCGGCCACTGGGACCACTACCGCGAGAATATGTTCCCCGCCATGGAGATGGAGGGCGAGAGCTACGTCCTGCGCCCCATGAACTGCCCCCACCACATGATGATCTACGCCAACCAGCCCCACAGCTACCGCCAGCTGCCCATCCGCATCGGCGAGATCGCCCACGACTTCCGCTATGAGTCCTCCGGCACGCTGAAGGGCATCGAGCGCGGCCGTCACTTCTGCCAGAATGACGCCCACCTGTTCTGCACGCCGGAGCAGATCAAGAGCGAGGTCGCCGATGTCTGCAACCTGATTTTTGATGTCTACAAGGACTTCAACATCACCGACTACCGCTGCGTGCTGTCCCTGCGCGACCCCGCCGACAAGAAGAAGTACCATGACGATGACGCCATGTGGAACCATGCCGAGAACGCACTGCGCGAGGTTCTGACCGAGCTGGGCATCCACTTCACCGAGGAGATCGGCGAGGCCGCCTTCTACGGCCCGAAGCTGGATGTCAATGTCAAGCCCGCTGTCGGTGCCGAGTACACGCTGTCCACCTGCCAGCTGGACTTCTGCCTGCCCGCCAAGTTCCACCTGACCTATGTGGACAAGGACGGCAGCGAAAAGACTCCCGTTGTGCTGCACCGCGCGATCCTCGGCTCTCTCGACCGCTTCATGGCTTATCTGATCGAGGAGACGAAGGGCCGTTTCCCGACCTGGCTGGCTCCCACGCAGGTCAAGGTGCTGCCCGTCAGCGAAAAGACGCTGGACTACGCGAAGAATGTCACTGCCAAGCTGCAGGCCGCCGGCGTCCGCGTCGTGCTGGATGAATCCAACGAGAAGATCGGCTACAAGATCCGTCAGGCCCAGCAGGTTGACCGTGTGCCCTACATGCTGGTTCTGGGCGCGAAGGAAGTCGAGGCCAACAACATCAGCGTGCGTGACCGCAAGGGCGACACCACCACGATGGAGCTGGACGCCTTCATTGCTCAGGTCGTTGACGAGATCAAAACTCGCAAGAACAATAGCTGAGTAAGCTGAAACAACAACCCCGCCGCCACCCTGAAAGCAAGGGATGGCGGCGGGGTTTGTTTTTGGTGCCAGCTGTTTACCCGCCCGCTGCCCGGCGCGCCTTTCGGCGATACTCTGTCGGGCCGCAGCCGTAGACCTGCCGGAACGACCGCGCAAAATAGCTGCCGTCCTGAAAGCCGCACTGCCCGGCGATCTCGGTCACGCTCAGACCGGTGCCGCACAAAAGCTCTGCTGCACGCTGGGCGCGCCGGTCCCGCAGATACTGGTTCGGCGTTGTACCGATCATATCATGGAAGCACCGCAGGCACTCACTGGCGCTGATGGAGGCGCTGGCCGCGATTTGATCGACCGAGACATCCTCGGCGTAGTGATCCTGAATGTACTGGAGCATCTGCTTGATGCGGTCGGCACTGCGCAGCGCCTTCTTGGGGATAGGCCGGGCGGACGGCGCATGGGTCACCAGCTGCCAGATCATCTCCGACAGGGCTGCCCGCGCCTTGAACTCATAGCCCGGCACCTCATTGACCACGGCGCGGTAGGCCTGCTCCATTGCCTCCAGCGCCTGCCGCTGCCACGGGATCTCCCGGTGCAGCACCGCGCAGGGGCGGGTAGGGTCGGTCAGAAGCGGCTGCAGATACTTCTGCCAGAATACACTGTCGGCGCTGCCGCCCACCAGCCGCGGGTGAAACACCATGCTGCGCAGCCTGCAGGGGACGGCCGATACCTGCCAGTCGGCATGCAGCACCCCCGCATTGATAAAAATACCGTCACCGACCGGCAGCGCGCACTTTTCGCCGCCTGCGGCGGCCAGCACCGTGCCCTCGGTCACGACCAGCACCTCCAGATCCTCATGCCAGTGCCATGGCACCGGGTCAATCTCAAGCTGATCATGGTAGCACGCGACCGGAAACGCCGCCGTGCCGTGAGCGTTCAGCTCACGCCCGTTTTCGTCCAGCTCTGTGCAGCAGGGGCTAAGCGCCATCTCAATTACCTCCATTTTGACGGAATTGTACCGGAACTTTGGCGGTTTTCTTGCATTATTCCGCCGCTTTTGATGGTATAATCATAGTGTTCTGATTTCAAAATGTCAAGAGGTATTTGTATGGTTTCTTTGCTCTTACCGGTCATCTATCTGGCGTTCATCAGCCTTGGCCTGCCGGATGCCCTGCTGGGTGCGGCATGGCCCACCATGTACCCCCAGCTTGGGGCGGGTGTTTCCTGGGCGGGTATCGTCTCGATGATCATCTCCGCCGGGACGATCGTTTCCAGCCTTGCAAGCGAGCGGCTCAACACCCGCCTCGGCACCGGGCGGGTCACGGCGCTGAGTGTGGCCACCACCGCCGTGGCACTGCTCGGCTTTTCCACCTGCACAGAGTTCTGGCAGCTCTGCCTGTGGGGCATCCCCTACGGGCTGGGTGCCGGCAGCGTGGACGCCGCGCTGAACAACTATGTGGCCCTGCACTATGAGAGCCGCCACATGAGCTGGCTCCACTGCATGTGGGGCATCGGCGCAGCGGGCGGCCCGGTCATCATGGGCTGGGCGCTGGCGGGCAGCACCTGGCAGAGCGGCTACCGCATCATCTCGATTCTGCAAATCGTCTTGACGGCTGTGCTGCTATTCAGCCTGCCGCTGTGGCAGACCCCCGCCGATGCCGGAGCAGGGGAGGACTTCACCCCCGAGCATCGCACCCTTCCGCAACTGATGAAAGTGCCCGGCGTGCCGGAGGTGATGTGCTGCTTCGCGCTCTACTCGGGCGTTGAGACTGTCACCGGGATGTGGGCTGCCAGCTACTGCACGCTGGTCCGCGGTTTGGATGCTACGACCGCCGCCAGCTGGGCAAGCCTGTTCTATCTGGGCATCACGGGCGGCCGGTTTTTGAGCGGGTTCCTGACGATACGGTTCACCGACCACCAGATGATCCGTCTGGGGCAGACACTCATCGCCGTGGGTATTGCGCTGCTGCTTCTGCCAGGCAGCGCTGCGCTGCCGGTGGGCCTTGTGGTCATCGGACTGGGCTGCGCGCCCATCTACCCCTGCATCATCCACGAGACCCCGTCCAACTTCGGCCGAAGCCTGAGCATGTCGATGACCGGCATCCAGATGGCTGCCGCCTACACCGGCACCACCTTCCTCTCGCCGTTGTTCGGCGTTCTGGCGCAGAATATCACGATGAAGCTGTATCCCTTTGTCCTGCTGCTGATGCTGGTATTGATGACAGTTTTTTCCGAGCAGCTGCACAGAAAGACGGCTGCAAAACGGGCAGGAAATGCCTGAAGCTGTTCCCGCCCCTCTTGCTATTTCCTACGCTATCCTGTATAATAAAGGCAAAAGAGGAGGTGTCCCTATGCAAAAATGCAGCCTGTGCGGCGGACGGGTCGTCAATGGCCGGTGTGAGGACTGTGGTCTGCCCATCCCGCCGGAGCACAGCTACACCCTGCGGGGCGAGAGTGCCCACTATCACCGCGTCAACGGCGAGGATGTTCTCCACCGCGTGCGGCCCGCGGGCAATCGCCCCAAGGTGGAAGGCTACGACGATGAGGAACGCACTGCCCATGTACATGAGAGCGGCACAGACCGCCACAATGCACCGCGCCCCGCGGTGCGCACGGCCCGGGTGGAGCACCACATCGAGGCACCCTCCAGACGCAGCCGCAGTGCCAATGTCGCGTGGCTTATCATCGTTGTGGCGCTGTTTTTGATTTTGCCCATGCTGCAGCTCCTGCTGCAGCGTAAAATCGGTTCCTCGGTTTCCGAGCCCGTTCCCGAATTCTCCGAAGAACAGGCCATAGAGGCCGACAGCAACGTCTACGACGACCTGCGCCCGCTCGTATCCGCCGGGGACACCGACTGGGACGGCGACCTGCCCGCCGGGCTGTACGTCGTGGGGCAGGACCTGCCCGCGGGCACCTACACGATCAAGTGCGCCGAGGACGGCACATCCATGGAGATGCACCTTGTCAACGATGCCTGCGGTGTGGAAATTTATGAGGATCTGTCCGCCTACGACGCTGCGGATTCGGGGCTGGACGACGTCCCGCTGCCCGCGGGTACGGTGCTGTTCCTGACCGGGAACAATGCGCTCTATTTCCACAGCAGCAACGCGCAGGTCGATGACCTGTCCACCGATACTGCCCCCAACCCGGTGACAGGCGATATTTCGTATACCCTCAGCGACAGCGAGGACAGCCTGTATCTGCTTGTGGGCGAGGACATCGAACCCGGCGTCTACGACGTGACCTGCACGGCGGGCAGCGGCTACTTCGCCTTTGACCTGCCGATGGAGAACACCCGCACGATGTATTGCAGCGCCTGGCTCTACGGCGATGACACCTACCAGGACACCCTGCACCACATCGTTCTGGCCGAGGGCACCGAGCTCATCCTCTCCAATTATAACGATATGGGGTATACCGTGATGTTCCAACCGAGCGAGACGGTGTATACTCATGAATGACAAAGAGGCAGCCTGCAAAAGCTGCCTCTTTTTGTTGGTTTATAGGGGATGAATCTATCCCTCCCGGGGGCCTTGCGGATGCGGAAACGCGCACGGAGGGGTCAAGACCCCTCCCTACAGACTGACATTCACGGGTGCTTTGTAGGGAGCGGTCTTGACCGCTCCGCTGCGGCTATGGTACAGATCCCGGGAGGGATAAATTCCTCCCCCCTCACATTACTTTACGTTCTGCAGCCGTTCCACTTCCGCCGCTGTCAGCTCACGCCACTGGCCGGGCGCTAACGCGGGGTCCAGCGCCACGCCGCCGATGCTCTCACGGTGCAGGGCGTTCACACCCGCATCAAACACGCCGAACATCCGCTTGATCTGATGATAGACGCCCTGCCGCAGCGTGACCTGCACGGTCAGGCCGTCGTCGGTCAGCGGCTCGACGCCCGCAGGTGCCATCGTCTCGCCGTCGGTCAGCGTGACGCCCGCGGCAAAGCCCCGGCGCATCGCGTCGGTCAGCGGCGTGTCCAGCGTGACTACGTACTGCTTCTCGACGTGGTGGGCAGGGGAGAGGATGTCATGCGCCAGCGCGCCGTCGTCAGTCAGCAGCACAAAGCCGGTGCTCGTCTTGTCCAGCCGCCCCGCGGGGAACAGTTCCCGCCGCGGAAAGTCCGCCGCGACCAGATCGACCACCGTCGTGTCTTTTTTGTCGCGGCTGGCACTGACGACGCCCTCGGGCTTGTTGAGCATGATATACACAAATTTCCGGTACGCGCCCGCCAGCGGCACGCCGTCCAGCGCCACGGCGGCGGTGTGCTCGTCCAGCTGGGTGTCGGCCTTGCGGCAGACTGCGCCGTCGATGCTGACGCGGCCCTTCGTTACAGCCTTGCGGCTCTCGTTGCGGGTCATGCCGGTGCGCTCGGCCAGGTATTTATCCAGCCGCATCATGCCTCGTGCTCCTGTGTGATGGCCGCCGTCCTGCCGCGCGTGACCTTGATGAGGTCCGCCGGGGCGCATTCGATCTGCGTGCCGATGCGCCCACCAGAGACGAGCATCGTCTGCTGCGCAAGGCAGCTCTCATCGTAGACGGTCACGAACTGCTTTTTCATGCCCACAGGGCTGCACCCGCCGCGGATGTAGCCCGTGACCTTGTTGATGTCGGCAACGTGGATCATGGCCACGCTTTTGACGCCCGCAGCCTTGGCGGCCTTTTTCAGGTCCAGCTCGGCCAGCACCGGCACAACAAACACATAGTAGTTTCGGTCCGCGCCCTGCGTGACGAGCGTCTTGAAGACGTGGTCGGGATCCTCCCCCGCGCGCAGCGCGATATCGACGCCCGTGTCCTCCCCCGTCGCATCGACCGTATGAACGACATGGTCGACATGCGCGGCATCGAGGATGCGCATGGCGTTCGTCTTCGTCTCCTTCTTCCTAGACATCGTCGTCCCCCGGAGCTTGGGAAAGGAGCAGGCTGACGATGGAATCGAAGGAATCCGGAAACTCGTCGGCGCCCTCGGAACGAAACATGGAGCTGCGTTTTGCGATGGGCTCGTCGAAGTCGACCTCGACACGCCACTCGGTCACGACATTCACGAAGG
>ERZ832317.5861-NODE-5861-length-10676-cov-3.748329_pt1 | contig 10676 bp, 8 predicted proteins | sample MGYA00519695_ERZ832317 | MGnify/ENA primary metagenome ERZ832317 (study PRJEB31850, sample SAMEA3708726) | human gut metagenome | biome: human gut; feature: human-associated habitat; material: faeces | place: China | collected 2014 ...
ATGGTTTCCTGCACCAGACGAATGGCGGTTTCCTTTGGAAGGGTATCTCTGGTCAGGAAATAAAATCCTGTCCGGCAACCCATTGGTCCAACATAGACAACTTCATCTGAATAAGGGGTATTCCGAACATAAGTTGCAAACAGATGTTCGAATGTATGCAGAGCGTTGTCTTCCAAATAATCGTTTTCCGGATTGTTTGGCGTTTTCATGCGAATGTCATACGTTACAACATCGCCGTCCACACGGGAAACATACATACCCCTTGTCAGGGAGTCATGATTGATGGTGAAACTTGCAATTTTTTTCATAGTTTCCTCTCCTTTTTTAATTTTAAATGGTAGGCTTTTGAACCCATCTCTCTTATTATAACAAAAAAAGTGTATGATTGCAACCAATTTTCATGATTTTTTCAAAAAAAGAAGGATCTACCCAACGAGCAGACCCTTCTATAAATTTATGAGGTATTACCAAATGGTAACAAGTTATATCTTATACATTGAAAATCATTTCGCTGTATGCCGGTACTGGCCACATGGTAGACGGCAGGAGTACTTCCAGAGCATCCACAGCCTTCCGCAGATCATCCATGACTGGCAGAACGGTATCCCGATAAGCATTTGCCATTTCTTGCATGCAGGTCTTTGCTGCTGCCACAGCAGTAACCTCTTCCAGCTTCTGAACGGCATCATAAGCCTTTTCGGTTTCTTCTGTTACCTTCTTAACCAAATCCTTTTCTACGCAAGTGCAAACATCAATGCTCTTTACAGCAATTGCATCAGCCAGTTCCTCGGGGTAAGCCAAGCAAGCCGGAATGTACTTCTTCTTTGCCATGTCAATCATGGTTAGAGCTTCGATGTTGATGGTCTTGGAGTAAGATTCCAGCAGAATTTCAACTCTTGCTTCGATTTCAGCCTTGGAGAAGATGCCAAACTTTTCAAACAGCTTGACATTCTTTTCATCTGCATAATGCGGTACGCAGTCAGCAGTGGTCTTGTAGTTCGGCAGACCTCTCTTTGCAGCTTCTTCTACCCATGCATCGGAATAGCCGTCGCCATTGAAGATAACCCGCTTGTGTTCCTTTACGATTTCAGCCAGCAACTTCTTCAGTTCGTCCTTAAACTGGTCAGCCGGAACTTTTTCCATCTTGTCTGCAATGTCAGAAAGTTCACTTGCAACGATGGTATTCAGCATGTGGTTCGGGCAAGCAATGTTTTCAGAAGAACCAACCATTCTAAATTCAAATCGGTTGCCGGTGAAAGCGAACGGAGAAGTTCTGTTTCGGTCGGTGGAATCCTTCGGGAAATCCGGAAGGGCGTCAACACCAATCTTAAAGGTCATGGACTGGCTGGTGTAAGTATCACCGGATACCAAAGCATCCAGAACACCCTGCAATTCTTCGCCCATAAAGATGGAGATGATTGCCGGCGGTGCTTCATTTGCACCCAGTCTGTGGTCATTTGCGGCAGATGCGGCACTGATTCTCAGCAGGTCTGCATATTCATCCACGCCCTTAATCACTGCACAGAGGAATGTCAGGAACTGCAAGTTTTCCATTGGGGTGCTGCCCGGATTCAACAGGTTCTGACCATCATTGGTAGCGATTGACCAGTTGTTGTGCTTACCAGAACCGTTAACACCTTCAAACGGCTTTTCATGCAGCAGGCAAACCAAACCATGCTTGACTGCCAGCTTCTTCATGACTTCCATTGCCAGTTCGTTCTGGTCGGTGGAAATATTTGTGGTAGAGAAAACCGGAGCCATTTCGTGCTGTGCCGGAGCGACTTCGTTGTGCTTGGTTGTTGCGAAAACGCCCAATTTCCAAAGCTTTTCGTCCAAATCAGCCATGTAATCCCGAATTCTCGGCTTCAGGTTTGCAAAATACTGGTCATCCAGTTCCTGTCCCTTTGGCGGCATTGCACCGAATAAGGTTCTGCCGGTCATAATCAAGTCTTCCCGCTTGTCATACATTGCCTTATCAATCAGGAAGTATTCCTGTTCTGGGCCAACGGTGGAAGTAACCTTGGTAGCAGTGGTATTGCCAAACAACCGCAGAATCCGAACAGACTGTTCGCTCAAAACGTCCATAGAACGCAACAGCGGTGTTTTCTTATCCAATGTTTCCCCTGTGTAAGAAACGAATGCAGTCGGGATGTACAGAGAACCTTCTTTTACAAAGCAGAAAGAAGTCGGATCCCATGCTGTATAGCCTCTTGCCGAGCTGGTGGCACGCAGACCGCCGGACGGGAAAGAAGAAGCATCCGGTTCGCCCTTTACGAGTTCCTTACCGGAGAAATTCATAATTACCATGCCGTTGTCTGTTGGTGTAATAAAGGAATCGTGCTTTTCAGCAGTAGAACCGGTCATTGGCTGGAACCAATGGGTATAGTGTGTTGCACCGTGTTCAATTGCCCAATCCTTCAATGCATTTGCAACGACATCAGCATAAGTCGGATCCAGCGGCACACCCAGCTTTCTGGTCTTGGTCAGTGCCTTATAAACTGCCTTTGGCAGTCTTGCTTTCATTACTTCATCATTAAAGACATCACACGCAAAGTATTCCGCAACATTTTTCGACATGATAGATAACCTCCTAAAATAAAAAAGACGATCGCAGGGAACGCTCCCTTTCTTTGTCGTCACGTAATGTATTTTATGACGATAACGAAAAGAATGTACCAACGAAACGCCTTTGTTTCAGAAACGATTGATTTCATGCATTTATCATACCGCAAATCCGGAAGTTTGTCAAGCATTTTCTGAATTTGTGTCATCCGGAAAGAAAAAAGTCAAAATGAAGAAGAAATCGAAAGTTTTTCTGCGATTTTTATTTTTTTATTCGTTTTTCGCTGAAAATGGTGGGATACAAATTAGAATTGCAAGGAAATGGCATGAACCGGAGCTCCTTTTTCATCCGTTCCAATCAAAATATGGTCGATGATTTCCAAATTTGCTACAGTTTCCCATCCGGAAACCTGTGCAGTAACAGCATCTGCATCCATGAAAATTACATGTGGTTCATAACGATTGGTTTCTGCTATATATTGGAAAGCAGAAAGCATTCCATCTTCTGATAATAAGAACACACTGGTTTGCGGGTCATTGGTTGGCAATAAAAACAGTTTTTTGATGTTGTCATTGGAAATCGCATCGCCAAAATCACCATTTGCCTGTAAAAATCCGACCGTTCCGGCTTGTAGATATAACAGTCGTTGGTCTGGCAGGATTTCTTGAATTTGTTCCAGTATTTTTTCTTGTCCGCTGTTAGAACCAACTGCTTCAATTCGATAGAGGTTTCCTTCTGACAGCACATACCGATATTCTCCGCAGGCAATGGCGTCTGCGTCCGCAGTAAATAATGCTTGTGTGGGTTCTATCTGGGAAACAATGGGATTGCTTTCTATCTTTGCATCAGCTTTGACAGATTGCTTGGTTTCTGTTGTAGCAGAATGCGAAGAGTCTGTTTCTAAAAGCGTTGAAATACTGGGAATGGTAGTGTATGTATGCCGTTCCGGCTGCACTTGTGGTGCTTCTTTTTGGAAGAATAACACAATGACAAGGGCAGCTGCCAATCCAACAACTGCAATCAACAATAATATGGTTCGTAAGTCAATAATTTTCAACGGAGCTGCATGTCGTTCCGCAGCAGCGGCAGCTTGTTCCTCTTCTTCTGTATCGGAATCATAATAATATTTTGCAACAATGATTCGTTTTTCTTCGCTTTCACCGGATAGAATCAGATGTTCCGCAGCATGACAGCCAATGAGCACTTCTGAATATGCCAGCATTCGTTCCCGCATCTGCCGTTTGCAGACAACAATCAGCCGTTCTGCATCGGGGTCATTCGGAATGGTTTCCAGTAAATCAACAGCAGCTTGCAACGCTTCTACACTGTTTGCCTTTTCTTTCATCAAGACTGCCTGTTGATATTTGGCTTTTTTTTCATATTGCAGGATTTTTTCCCGAAAAGCTGGGTCTGCATGCTGCATCAGTTCTGCATATTGTTCGGTTTGTTCCATGGCATTTCCGGTTTTCAGCAGTTCTTCTTCTCGGCGAACTTGCAGTTGTGCCATCATTTTTCCAAGATGGGCATTTGCATTTTCCGGTTGCCGTTGCAATAATAAGTCAAATTGAGCCGTTGCCAGCTGCCAATGCTCTGCCTCTAAGCTCTGAAAGCCGCTCTCTAACAACCATTCTGCATTTTTTTCCGGGTCAGAGGGATGGCATTCTTCTAGCCGTTCCTGTTCTAAAAGCGTGGCATCTGCTTCATAATAATGTTCTGTTTCTGGTTTTGCAAATTGCAGGGCAGCCAAGTAATCTGCATCTTCTGAAATGGGACAGTCCAGTGGCTGGGTGCATTGCAGGGAATATGTTTTCTTTCCGATGTCCGGCAGATAAACCATACCGTATCGGCAGAGCAGCCGCTGCCAGTACCATTCACTTTCTTCGGGATAGAGGTGCAGCAGATGTTCAATTTGTTCGATTGCAGCAGAAAACGCACCGCTTTGTCGCAGAGCATAGATTTGTGCATATTGTTTTCGCAGTTTTGGGGTGTGGCAAGGTGGAAGTGTCTGTTGTTTTCCGCAGAAATGGCAAGTTGCGGTATAGGCGGTTTCGGAAACCTCCATGGTTCTGCCGCAGCATTTGCATACTTGCTGCATGGTCTAATCCCTCCTTTTGTGAGATTGCACAAATAATAAAAGTAAGCTTTTTCTATTATACTACATTCTTCTAAAAACAGCAAGAGCCTTTTCTAATTTTTTTGAAAAGAAACAGCAAGTATCGTTGTGACGAATATCCATGGATTTGTGAATTTTTAGAAACAATCGAAGTAGTGTTGGTTTGACTTTTGTTGAAAAATGTGGTATTCTAAGAACATCTGATCAAAGAAGGAGGTTTCTATGTGAACCGATATGAAATGGACAAAGAACGGGAAAATTTTAGAACTGTTTTGAAAAAGATGTTCTCAATTACGGAAGATGCTGCTTCAAACGAGGAAATTCGGGATCGAATTTTATCCGGCGGGAAAATTACCGGAACAAACATGGTCGTCATGATTTGTGCGATTTTGATTGCATCTGTGGGGCTGAATACCAATTCGATTGCGGTCATCATTGGTGCAATGCTGATTTCTCCGCTGATGGGCAGCATTTTGGCGATTTCCTACGGAACGGTTTCCAATGATGCCTATTTAATCAAGCGGCATTCCTTTGGGTTTGCGGTCCAGATTGTAATGAGTGTTGTAACCGCAACCATTTATTTCCTATTATCTCCAGTCAAAGAGCCGACAGAACAGCTGCTAGCTCGTACCAATCCCAATTTCTTTGATGTCATCATTGCGATTTCTGGCGGTGTTGCTGGAATTGTCGGGCAGACCAGAAAAGACAAGTCCAATAATATCATTCCCGGCGTGGCAATTGCAACTGCACTGATGCCGCCGCTCTGTACTTGTGGATATGCCCTTGCAAATGGAGAATTTCGGATGCTGTTGGGTGCATTCTACCTGTTTATCATCAATGCATATTTTATTTACATTGCTTCCGATGTGATGCTGACGCTGTTGGGGACACCAAGAGTCAAAGCCATGTCCGCCGCAGAATGGAAACGAGCCAGAAAAAAGATGCACCGGAATACGATTTTGGTATTGTTGCCGATTATCTTAATTGCAATCGGTTGGAATATCTGGTAAACCATATAACTTTTGAGAAAACAGGAGGAATACAGATATGATACAGGGCATACATCATATTTCTATGAAATGCAGCAATCCGGAAGAATATGCAGCAGTACGGGCATTTTATACAGAATTGCTGCGGATTCCGGTTTTGACAGAATGGGAAACGGGAATCTTGCTGGATACGGGAGCAGGCATTGTAGAGATTTTTCAAGATGAAACGGCAGAAAAACTGGAACAAGGCGTTATTCGGCACTTTGCCTTTGCAGTAAAAGATGTAGAAGCATGTGTTGCAGCGGTGCGGGCTGGCGGTTATCCGATTTTAATAGAGCCGAAAACCGTTGCCATTGGCGGAAATGCAGCATTTTCTGCAAAGATTGCTTTTTGCAAGGGAGCACTGGGCGAAAAGATTGAATTCTTCCAGCAGATGTGGCAGTAAGAAAGGAAGATTTCATGCAGGCATTTATTTATCACTTGACGATGATGCGGAGTAAGCGATACATTCAGGAAACCTATGGAAAATCATTCTGGAAGCAGTTTCAAGCCCTATCAGACCATGTTTTTCATCAAGTATCCAAAGAACTGCCGGACATCGGCAATAGTATTTTTTCGTTCAATTATGCCTATGCACCATCTTATATGGCGTGGAAGGAATGCTGCCGGGAATTTGTTCCGTGGACTTTATGATTTCCCACTATATGGGCAATGGATTTTCTCGAACAAAAACATTGGGAGCAGGTGATGAATGCTGTAACTGTCACTATGAATTACAGGGCACTTGTCCGCTTCATGCACCAAAGGGGATGAAATAGCAATGATACAATGGGATTACCATACACCGGATGCTTTTCAAGATTTGCGGATGTGTAGTGATGGAACCGTTTTAACAGGGCTTTGGTTTGTTGGTTCACCGGATGAAAAGAAGCATACCACAATTGGAATCCGGCAGCACCTGCCCATTTTTCAGGAAACCGAACGCTGGCTAGACCTCTATTTTTCCGGCAAACAGCCCAATTTTACACCAGCTTATACGATGCTGCACTTGACCGCATTTCGTCAAGAAGTCATGGAACGTTTAAAAGCAATTCCCTATGGACAAGTAACCACTTATGGTGCAATTGCAAAGCAGATTGCAGCGAAAAAGGGAATTTCTCGCATGTCTGCACAGGCGGTCGGCGGAGCAGTTGGATGGAATCCGATTGGAATCATTGTTCCCTGCCATCGAGTTGTTGGAGCAAACGAAGCATTAACCGGATATGGTGGCGGTCTGCAAAATAAGATTGCACTGTTAAAATTAGAGGGCATTTTATAGGAATAGAAAAAATCGGCATGGTTTGAATCCATGCCGATTTGTATTTATGGGAGTTGCTTGTTTTTGTCAAAGTGGAAACCATCCGCTCTGCTGCGTTTGGTTTTCAGAATTGGTTCTGTAATGATGAATGTAACCGGTTCGCCAGTCGTTGTACCAGCTGCATTGATTTGTTTTAGAACAGCGGTATACGTTCCAGCTGGGAGTGTTGTCCGGAAAGAACTTCCTTGCAAACAGTTGTCATTTTGCAGTGGGGTTTGTGTAGAATCCGTTCCATTCCAGATGGTAAGGGAATAGCTATCCGTATCAGCAGCAGCAGTCCATTGGAACATTGCCTGTGTTGTATCTGTTTTTACCGTCAGCGGAGCTGTTGCTGGAGCTTGCAGGGGCTGCATGGAAAATGCAGTGCCTGTTTCAATGTCGGTATCTTGTAAAGCAAGTGAATCCTGCAAGACCTGTTCCGTTTCAGCATCTTGCAGCACATATCCGTTTTCGGTTTGGTAAATCCACCAGCGGCTCGGCTCTTCTGATACTGTCAGCAAGTCCGTTTGCCCATTTAAATAGTATCGTCCTTCTGACTGCATGAGAAAATAGCTGCCATCGTCCTGTTTGGAGATGTGCCACTGTGTCGGTGTGGATTCTGTCTGAAACTGTACCTGTTTCTCTGCGGTCATAGAAAGCGTTTTGGAATCATCTCCAATTTGCAGGGTGGTATAGAAATCAGAGCCAACGTCAGAGGGAGATTCTTCCGGCGGGAGATAGGATTCATAAGATGGGAAAAATACATCTCTTGCTAATTCCGCCCGCCCAGAACGATACAGCGTACTGCAAACTTCATAGATGGCTGCCCAAGAGTAGGCTGCTTCATATGCACCATCTTCCGAATTTTCAAAGCCATTCAACAGTGTATCGTAATAATAGGGTGCGTATGTAGTCAGCAAATCGTTTTCCAGATAGGCAAGCTGTCCGTCCAGCGAATCATACGCATAACCATTTTCACTGCAAAACGCCTGTAAATCTGCATAGCGAGCACCATTCCACTGACAAATGCCATAGCTGATTTGGTGATTGGAGTCGATGCAAGAGGCAGTTGGTTCAAATCCGCTTTCCTGATAGAGATTTGCCAAGATACCGCTGGCAACCGCTGCATTCAGCTGTAATTCCTCGGTTAGAAACGTGTAAATCATTTCTTCGTTGCTCTGCACTTCCACTGCAAAGGCGGCTGGTGTCAGCATCGAACTGCTGAGCAAAATGCTGCACATTGCTGCAATCCATTTCTTTTGGGATTTCATGAGAAACCGCTCCTTTCTTTGAGATGGGGAAACTTCTGCCCTTATTATAGCGATGTTTGTGCAACTTGTCAAGAAAAAAGATGAATTTTACATAATTTACCGTCATTTATCACAAATAAAACAACTGTTTTTCACTAAGCTTTCATAAAAGCAATGGCGATGGAAAAGAAAATGGCTTTCATCGGATTTTTTGCAATTATACGGAATTTGTACACCTATTTTTCACATTTCTAGATTATCATAAGAATCACAGAGAGATTATAATCCAATCTGAATTGCGGAAAAATCCGCCACCTTACCGTTTCCGTGTTGCAGAAACGGACAAAAAATTCCTTGCCGAATATTAGCGGCAGTTCTCATAAAAAACCCCCTTCAAACAAACAGCAGAGCGTGAAAGAGCGTTCTGCTGTTTGTTTTTTCTGTGCTTGACACAAAAAATGGGATTTGTTATAATGAGAATAATCTTGTAAAACAGGCAGAACCTATATAATGCCGGAAATTAAAAAAAGGAGCAGATGACATGCCCGTAATTCAGACAGAACGGTTGGTTTTGCGACCGTTGACAACAAATGACTTTTCTGCTTTTCGACAGTTTGCAGCCGATGCAGAACTCACCCGATATATGCTGTTTTATCCGCAGAAAACAGAATCCGAAACCAAAACCTTTCTTCAGCACGCAGAACAGGCTTGGACGGAACAACGCCCAGAAGCGTATGAATTTGCCATTTTGCGAGAAGATACGCTAATTGGAACGATTACCGTAGAATATATGGATGATACGCAGGGAATGCTAGGCTGGATTCTGCGAAAGGATGCACAAGGCTATGGCTATGCAACAGAGGCTGCCCTTGCAATTGTGCAGTGGGTTAAGGAACAGTTACCCTATACAGAATTGTTTGCCTGTTGTGATGCTCGCAACCCTGCCTCTGCCCGTGTGATGGAACGAATCGGTATGCATTGTGTAGATGCAAATGGCAGCCGAACCTATCCGAAAACCGGAGAAGTTGCACAGGAATGGATGTATCAGATGAACCTATAAGAGAAAAATAACAGAAAATTTTTCAGAAAAGCCCTCGTTCTTTTTGAGAACGGGGGCTTTTTTATGCTTATAAATTACAAATTATGGCATAAGATTTCCGAAATCGGATGAAAAGAACAGATTTTTTGTGCAATTTTGCCATGTAACCTAGTAAACACATAGGAATTATAATCGTTTGGGAGAAAACCGGAAAAAGGATTGACAAATCCAGAAAAGGGGTGTATAATAGCGAATATACAAAACACATCGGAATGATAGGAATTGAAGATGTGCAAGGAGGTTTGCAGAATATGCAAGGTTTATGGTTTGGCGTAGCCGGAGGGGTGGCACGATGTTGACCCTCTGATGCGGACGAAAGAAAACATAAAAAAGAAGAAAGAGGGTTATTTTCTATGAAACATACAACCATTACAAAGGTGATCGGCATTTCCTTATCCGCTGCTTTATTGGCATCGGTGACAACCGGCTGCGGTTCTGCAAGCAACGGGGACACAGTACAAATTACAAATGTATCGTATGACCCAACCAGAGAATTGTATACCGCTTATAATGAACTATTTGCAAAGCATTGGAAAGAAAAGACTGGGCAGGATGTGGAAGTCACACAGTCCCATGGCGGTTCTGGAAAACAGGCGTTGGAAGTTGCCAACGGGTTAGAGGCAGATGTCGTAACCTTGGCACTGGAATATGATGTGGATGCGATTCAGGATGCCGGATTGATTGATGATGGATGGATTTCTGAATTCGATGATGACAGTGCACCATATACGTCCACGATTGTTTTCCTGGTACGCAAGGGTAATCCGAAAAACATTCAGGATTGGGATGATTTAGTAAAGGATGGCGTTGGTGTTATTACGCCGAATCCGAAAACTTCCGGCGGTGCAAGATGGAATTACTTAGCCGCTTGGGCATATGCAACACAGGAATATGGCGATGATGAAGCAAAGACAGAAGATTTCATGAAAAAGCTTTATCAGAATGTATTGGTTTTGGATTCCGGTGCAAGAGGTGCTACGACAACCTTTGTAGAAAATGGACAGGGTGATGTCCTGCTGGCATGGGAAAATGAAGCGTATCTTTCAATTAAGGACCACCCAGACGATTATGAAATTGTTACACCAAGTATAAGTATACTTGCACAGCCTTCAGTAGCTGTTGTTGACGATGTTGTAGATAGACGAGGCACAAGAGATGTAGCTACTGAATATTTACAGTACCTCTATTCAGATGAGGCACAGAGAATAGCTGCTGAAAATTATTATCGTCCATCAAACGAAAATATTCTTAAAGAATATAGTGATAAATTTAATCTTAATGTAAATTTAGTTACAATAAAGGACTTCGGTGGCTGGGACGCCGTAC
>ERZ832317.5867-NODE-5867-length-10668-cov-3.021106_pt1 | contig 10668 bp, 9 predicted proteins | sample MGYA00519695_ERZ832317 | MGnify/ENA primary metagenome ERZ832317 (study PRJEB31850, sample SAMEA3708726) | human gut metagenome | biome: human gut; feature: human-associated habitat; material: faeces | place: China | collected 2014 ...
GGTTGGTATAATCGGTGCAACAGGATACGCAGGCAGTGAACTTGTAAGACTTATTACTCAGCATCCAAAGGCTGAATTAGTAACAATGACAAGCCAGTCCTACGCAGGTCAGGAATACAAGGAAGTTTATTCTAATTACTCACATTTAGACTATGTGTGTGAAGAAGAACATATTGAAGAAATGGCTGAAAAATGCGATGTTATTTTTCTTGCACTTCCTCATGGCGTTGCAAGTAAGAAAATTAATGCAGATATATTAAGTAAGACTAAGATTATTGATTTAGGTGCTGACTTTAGAATACAAGATGTTGATGTATACGAAAAATGGTATACTACTCACTATTCTAAGGATATTTTACCAGAGGCTGTTTATGGTCTTTGCGAAATCAATAGAGATAAAATAAAGGGTAAGAGAATTGTAGCTAATCCAGGTTGCTACACAAGTTGTTCTATTCTTTCACTTTACCCACTTGTAAAAGAGGGTATGATTGACCTTTCTTCTATTATAATAGATGCAAAGTCTGGTGCTACTGGTGCTGGTAGAGGTCTTTCTCTTGGCAATCATTACTGTGAATTAAATGAGTCTGTAAAGGCTTACAAGGTAGCAAGCCACAGACATACTCCAGAAATTGAAGAACAGCTTTCTATTGCTGCTGGTCAGGATATAGTTCTTAACTTTACTCCTCATCTTATTCCTATGGACAGAGGTATTCTTGCTACTTGTTATGCAACACTTAACAAGAAATACACTTATGACGATATTAGAAAAGCATATGAAAAGTATTACGGTAATGAACACTTTATCAGACTTACTAAGGAGGGTGTATTCCCAGAAACTAAGTGGGTTAAGGGTTCTAACTTTGTAGATATTGGCTTTACAGTAGACGAAAGAACAAACAGAGTTATTGTTATTGGTGCATTAGATAACTTATTCAAGGGTGCAGCAGGACAGGCTGTTCAGAATATGAATATTATTATGGGTATTGAGGAAACAACAGGCATTGACTATGTGCCTATTTTCCCAGCATAAAATAGGAGGTTATTGTATATGAAGGAAATTAATGCTAATGTTACAGCACCTATGGGATTTAAAGCCGGTGGTCAGGCTGTAGGTATTAAAAAAGTAAAAAAAGATATGGCTATTATTGTTAGTGAAAAGCCTTGTGTAGCATCAGGTTGTTTCACAACAAATGTTGTAAAAGCAGCTCCTGTTTTATGGGATATGGAGGTTGTAAAAAATCCAGTTTCTGGTGTAGTAGTAAATAGTGGTAATGCCAATGCTTGTACTGGTCAGCAGGGTATTGATGATGCTAAGGCTACAGCAGGTAAACTTGGTAGCCTTATTGGTGTAAATGCTGAAAATGTTTTAGTTTGTTCAACAGGTGTTATTGGTGTAAACCTCCCTATGGACAAAATGCTTGCCGGTGTAGACAAGGTATTCCCTACAATAGGCGATACAAAAGAATGTGGTGATATGGCAGCAGAAGCTATTATGACTACTGATACATATCCAAAGAAAGTAGCAGTTACTATTGAAGTAGGTGGTAAGGAAGTTACTATTGGTGGTATGGCTAAGGGCTCTGGTATGATTAACCCTAATATGGCAACAATGCTTTGCTTTATTACTACTGACTGTGCTATTGCTAAGCCTATGCTTGATAAGGCATTAAAAGACGCTGTTGCAGATTCATTTAATATGATTTGTGTTGACGGCGATATGTCTACAAACGATACAGTTCTTGCTCTTGCAAATGGTATGGCTGAAAATACTGTTATTGATAGCGAAAACGAAGATTATACTAAGTTTGCTGAAGCACTTATGTTTATTACAAAAAGACTTGCTATTTCTTGTGCAGATGACGGCGAGGGCGCTACAAAACTTATGGAAGCAAATGTAAAGGGTGCTAAGAATGTTGAAGATGCAAGAAAGATTGCTTTAAGTGTTGTATCTTCTACACTTTTAAAGGCGGCACTTTTTGGCGAAGATGCTAACTGGGGTAGAGCTTTATGTGCTATGGGTTATAGTGGTGCTGACTTTGACCCTATGGCTGTTACTATTGATTTCAGAAGTGACGCAGGTACAATTAACCTTATGAATGAGGGTGTACCTATTGTATTTGATGAAGAAAAGGCATCTAAGATTTTAGCAGAACATAAGATTTATATTGATATGAAACTTAAAGAGGGTGACGGCGAGGCAACAGCTTGGGGTTGTGACCTTACTTATGATTATGTAAAGATAAATGGTGACTATCGTTCATAAACAAGTGACAAAAATGCTTGCATTTTTGTCAGTAAGGGTACTGCGTACCCACCAATGTAGCGACCAGCCGTGTATTTTGCGTCCTTGCTACGCAAGAACACAAAACAGTCGCCTCCTCAGTCGGGCAAAGCTCGACTTGCGGAATTGAATAAGAAAACCAAGGTTTTCTTAAAACTTTCCTTTTGATAGTCTTTGAAAAATAGTAGTTGTTTTAAACTAAATTTGGATAGTTTAGTAGTATTGGTGTTAAATTTATTAGTGACAAAAATGCTTAACTAACGGTATAAGTTCACAATTTTGGAGGAAATTTTATGAAAAGCATTATAAACAAGGCAGAGATATTAACAGAAGCATTGCCTTATATTAAGAAATTTTCTGGCATTACAGTTGTTATAAAGTACGGTGGTGCTGCTCTTGTAAATGAAGAAATAAAGTCTACAATTATTAAGGATATTGCCCTTATGAAGTTTGTAGGTTTTAAGCCTGTAGTTGTTCATGGTGGTGGCAAGGATATTAACAAGGCCCTTGAAAGAGTTGGTATTGAACCACAGTTTAAAGACGGTTTAAGAGTTACTGACGAAGAAACAATGGAAGTTGTTCAGGAAGTATTAGTTGGTAAGGTTAATAAGAGTCTTGTAACAGAGCTTTGCTTACAGGGTATCAATGCTGTAGGCGTTTGTGGTAAGGATTCCGGCTTTATGAAAGTTAAAAAGGCTACACCAAATGGCTTGGATTTAGGTCTTGTAGGCGAAGTAACAGAAGTAGATACTACACTTATTAATACACTTCTTGATAATGATTTTGTACCTGTTATTTCTACAGTTGGTGTAGATGAAGAAGGTAATAGTTATAATGTAAATGCTGACTATGCAGCTGTTGCTGTTGCTGGTGCTTTAAATGCTGAAAAGCTAGTATTTATTACAGATGTAGCAGGTGTAATGAGAGATGTAAATGACCCTAATAGTGTTATTTCTACTACTAACACCGCAGAAATAAACGAACTTATTGCTGACGGCACAATAGCTGGTGGTATGATTCCAAAGGTACAATGCTGTTTAGCAGGTGTAAATGCCGGTGTTAAGAATGTACATATATTAGACGGTAGAATTGCCCATTGTCTTATCCTTGAAATATTCACTAACAAGGGTATTGGTACATTAATAGAAAAATAAAAGTGATAGATTATAAATTGGAGGAAATACATTATGAAAACAGCTGATTTAGGCGAAAAGTATGTAATGAAAACTTACAATAGATTTCCACTTACTTTTGAAAAGGGAGAGGGAATGTATGTATATGATGAAAATGGTAAGAAGTACCTTGATTTTGTAGCTGGTATTGCTGTAAATTCTTTAGGTCATAACCACCCTAAGTTAGTAAAGGCTATTTCTGAACAGGCAGCAAAGCTTATTCATATTTCTAACCTTTATTACACAAAGCCACAATGTGACCTTGCTCAAAAATTAGTTGAAAACGGTAGTCTTGACAAGGTATTTTTCTGTAACTCCGGTGCTGAATCTATTGAATCAGCATTAAAGTTGGCTAGAAAGTATGGTGCTCCAACTGGCAGACAGGAAATTATTACAATGAATAGGTCTTTCCATGGTAGAACTTTTGGTGCTGTAACAGCTACTGGTCAGGACCACTACCACGAAGGTCTTGGCGATATGCTTCCAAACATTAAGTATGCAGACTTTAATGATATTGACTCAGTAAAGTCAGCTATTACAGACAAGACAATAGCTATTTTACTTGAACCTGTTCAGGGCGAAGGTGGTATTATTCCTGCTAAGGTTGAATTTTTAAAGGAATTAAGAGCAATCTGTGACGAAAAGGATATGCTTCTTATGTTCGATGAAGTTCAATGTGGTGTAGGTAGACTTGGTACACTTTTTGCTTACCAGAGCTTTGGTGTTGTTCCTGATGTTATGTCTACAGCAAAGGGTATTGCAGGTGGTGTTCCTTGTGGTCTTATGATGGCTAAGGAAAATGTAGCAAAGGCTTTTGCTCCTGGCGACCACGCATCTACATTTGGTGGTAACCCACTTGCAACAGCTGCTGGTAATGTAGTTGTTGATGAGCTTTTAGGTGGTTTATTGGATAATGTAAAGGAACAGGGTGCATATTTAAGAGAACAGCTTGAAAAGGTTGCTGAAAAGCACAAGGATTTAGTAAAAGATGTAAGAGGTATGGGTCTTATGCAGGGTATTGAACTTAATAAGCCTGCTGGTCCTGTAGTAGCAAAGGCTATTGATTTAGGCTTACTTTTAGTAGGTGCAGGTCAGTTTATTATTCGTTTTGTGCCATCTCTTATTGTTTCTAAGGCTGATATTGATACTGCTATGGAAATTTTAGACAAGGCACTTGAAAGTGCAGAATAAAATTTACATTTATTTAATAAAATTTAAGTAGATAATTATAGCAGAAAACCTCATATTTATGGGGTTTTCTGTTCTTCTGAACAAAAAGTTGTCCTGTGCTACAGCACTTGACTTCATAAGATTAATGTATTATAATTAAATTACTATAATTTTTTTAGGAGGAAAGATAATGGAAAGAGTTTACAATTTTTCTGCAGGCCCATCAATGTTACCATTGCCTGTATTAGAAAAAGTACAAAAAGAAATGTTAAACTATGGCGGTTCTGGTATGTCCGTAATGGAGATGAGTCACCGTTCCAAGTGGTTTGACGACATTATTAAGGCTGCTGAAGCAACTTTAAGAGAACTTATGCACATTCCTGATAATTACAAAGTATTGTTTTTACAGGGTGGTGGTTCTACTCAGTTTGCTATGGTTCCACTTAACCTTTTCCAGAAGGGCGAATGTGACCTTGTTAATACAGGTCAATGGTCTAAAAAGGCTATGCAGGAAGCACAGAGATATGGTAAGGTAAACCTTGTAGCCTCCTCCGAAGATAAGACATATAATTATATCCCAACTTTAGATAAAGCTACATTTAACCCAAATGCAGATTATTTCTACATTTGCTACAACAATACTATTTATGGTACTAGATGGACTGAACTTCCTGAAACAGGTAATGTTCCTCTTGTAGCTGACCTTTCTAGTATGATTATGTCTGAAGAAATCGACATCACTAAGTTTGGTCTTTGCTTTGCAGGTGCTCAGAAGAATGTTGGCCCAGCTGGTGTTACTATTGCTATTATTAGAGAAGATTTACTTGGTCACGCTATGGATATTTGTCCAACAATGCTTAACTATAAGACACATGCTGACAAGGACTCTCTTTATAACACTCCACCTTGCTTTGCAATCTATGTTGCAGGTCTTGTATTTGACTGGGTTAAGGAAATGGGTGGCGTTGCTGCAATCCAGAAGATTAACGAAGAAAAGGCTGGTATCCTTTACGACTTCCTTGATAACTCAATGATGTTCAGAGGTACAGTTGTTCCTAAGGATAGGTCACTTATGAATGTTCCTTTCGTTACTGATAGTGATGAATTAAATGCTAAGTTCGTTAAGGAAGCTACTGCTGCTGGTCTTGTAAACCTCAAGGGTCACAGAACAGTTGGTGGTATGAGAGCTAGTATTTACAATGCTATGCCTATTGAAGGTGTTAAGACTCTCGTTGAATTTATGAAGAAGTTTGAACACGACAATAAGTAATAAAATGCTTTACATAAGCTAATGGATGGCAGGAGGTTTTTTATTTCCTCCTGCCTATTTTTAATAGTGAATCGGAAAGATAAATCCGATGGTTTGCAAAGCAAACCACAAATTAACAAAGTTAATTTGTTCTGAACATATTTTGGAGGGTATAATATAATGTTTAAGATTTTAACACTTAATAAAATTTCTAAGGTTGGCTTAGGTCAGCTTTCTGATAACTATACAGTTTCTGATAACGAAGCAAATCCAGACGGTATTCTTTTAAGAAGTTTCAAAATGCACGATATGGAACTTCCAGAATCATTAAAGGCAGTTGCTCGTTGTGGTGCTGGTGTAAACAACATTCCTTTAGACAAGTGTGCTGAAAAGGGTATCGTTGTTTTCAACACTCCTGGTGCTAATGCAAACGCTGTAAAGGAACTTGTATTAACTGGTCTTTTACTTTCAAGCAGAAAGATTATGGCAAGTTATGCTTGGGCACAGTCTTTACAGGGTACAGAAGATATTGCTAAGCAGGTAGAAAAAGGCAAGTCTAACTTTGCAGGTCCAGAAATCAAGGGTAAGACTCTTGGTATCGTTGGTCTTGGTGCTATTGGTGTACTTGTTGCCAATGCAGCAGTTGCTCTTGGTATGAATGTTATTGGTTATGACCCATACTTCTCAATCAAGAACGCTCTTGCTCTTGACAATGCTGTTAAGTTTACTTCTAACCTTGATGATATTTATGCTGTTGCTGACTATATTACAGTTCATGTTCCAGCTACTCCAGAAACTAAGAATATGATTAATGCTGAATCACTTGCTAAGTGCAAAGACGGCGTAAGACTTCTTAACTTTGCAAGAAACGAACTTGTAAATGTTGCTGATGTTAAGACTGCTCTTGAAAGTGGTAAGGTAAGTTGCTATATTTGTGACTTCCCTAATGAAGAAACTGTAGGTGTTGACGGTATTATTACATTACCTCACCTTGGTGCATCTACTCCAGAAGCAGAAGACAACTGTGCAACTATGGCAGCTAAGGAAATTATGGCTTACCTCGAAGATGGTAACATCGTAAATTCTGTAAACTACCCTAACTGTTCAGCTCCTAGAATTGCTGGTAAGGCAAGAGTTTGTGTTCTTCATAAGAATACTCCTAATATGCTTGCTCAGATTACTGCTTTCTTTGGCGAAAAGGGTATCAATATTGAACATATGACAAACAATGCAAAGGGCGATTATGCTTACACAATCCTTGATGTAGACAATGCTGATGATAGTGTTGTTACATCTGCAAAGGCTGTTGAAGGCATTGTTGCTGTTAGAGTTTTAGCATAACAAAATAAATATATAAATTTTAAGCCGTTAGATTAATTTCTGACGGCTTTTTTGTTTTTGAAAGCTATAACAAAAAATTTTGTTAATACTTGTACTCTAGTATATTTTTGTATATAATTAGAGTATATAACAACATTTCCACACAAATTATTTATGATATTGTGGATAAATTAAAAATTTGGGCAATTCCCACAGAAAGAAAGAGGTGTTTTTTATGGCAACAATTAGACCTTTTAAAGGTTTTAGACCAACTCCTGAACTTTGTTCTAAGGTAGCAGCTTTACCTTATGATGTTATGACTTCAAAAGAGGCTAGAGAAATGGTGAAGAATGACCCTTACTCTTTTCTCCATGTTGATAGAGCAGAAATAGACTTACCTGAAAATGTGGATATTTACTCTAAAGAGGTTTATGAAAAGGCTGCATCTAACCTTAATAAAATGATAGAGGATAAAGTTCTTATACAGGATAATAAGCCGGTTTTTTATATATATAGCCTTACTATGAATGGCAGAGAACAGATTGGTCTTGTAGTTTGTACATCTATTGATGAATATTTGAACAATACTATTAAAAAACACGAATTTACAAGAGCTGATAAAGAACAGGATAGAATTAACCATGTTGACTATTGTAATGCCAATACAGGTCCTATTTTCCTTACATATAAAAATCAGAAAACTATTGACCAGATTATATCAAAGGAAATAGAAAAAGCTCCAATTTATGACTTTATTTCTGAAGATAAAGTGGAACATAAGGTTTGGCTTATAGATGAGGATAATGTAATTAATGACCTTGTAGAACAGTTTAAAAATGTTCCTTCACTTTATATTGCTGACGGTCATCACAGAAATGCCTCTGCTGTTAAGGTTGGTTTAAAACGCAGAGGAGAGGGAGAGTATGATAAAAACGCAGAATTTAACTACTATCTTTCTGTACTTTTCCCTGCTGACCAGTTGCATATTATGGATTACAACAGACTTGTAAAGGACTTAAATGGTCTTACAAAAGAGGAATTTTTGGACAAGATACAGGAAAACTTTACAGTAACAGAAGTTGAGGGACAGTATAAACCAGATGCTATACATACTTTTGGTATGTACTTAGATAAAAAATGGTATAAATTACAGGCTAAAGACAGCATTATTGCCACAGATTCCGTTGGTTGTCTTGATGTAAGTATTTTGCAAAACTCACTTTTAACACCTGTTCTTGGTATTGGTGACCCTAGAACTGACAAGAGAATTGATTTTGTTGGTGGTATCAGAGGTTTAGGAGAACTTGTTAAGAGAGTGGATAGTGGAGAAATGACAGTAGCTTTTGCTATGTATCCTACTTCTATGACACAGCTTATGAATATAGCTGACGATAATAAGGTTATGCCTCCAAAGTCTACTTGGTTTGAACCTAAATTGAGAAGTGGTATCTTTATACATAAATTAAGCTAATATGAATGAAGATATATTGAAAAAGACTTGTTGCTTTACAGGTCACAGAGATATTTCTAAAATAAAGGCTATGGAGCTTAAACTTAAACTGCCTAAAATTATTGAAAAACTTATAACAGAAAAAGGTGTAATTTACTTCGGTGTAGGTGGAGCTTTAGGTTTTGATATGCTTGCAGAAAAGGCTGTTTTAAAGCTAAAAAAGAAATATCCTTTCATAAAACTTATACTTGTGTTGCCTTGTAAAAATCACAATAAAAATTGGAAAATAGCAGATAAACTGGAGTTAAATTTTATTGCAAAGCAAGCTGATAAAATTTCATATATTTCTGAAAACTATACACCATATTGCATTACTTTGAGAAATAGAAGACTTGTAAACAATAGTAAATATTGTATTTGTTACTTAAATAAGCCTACAGGTGGTACAGCCTATACTGTAAACTATGCACAGGAAAATGGTTTGGAGATAATAAATCTAGCATAAGAGAAGGTGGCTAAAATGTTAAATTTGTTTGGTGTTAATGTGGCTACTGTAATAGATAGTGAAAAAAGAAATAAAATACAGGAAGTACTGGCTCAGAATAATATTAAGTATAGTGTAAAGACAGAGTATATAAATCAGAGAAATGCTTTTGATTCAGCTATTATAGGCAATAGAGGAAATAGCACAAAGCTAAAGTATATGTTTTTTGTAAATAAAAAAGCAAGTAATCATAATCACTCACTTTTCTACTTTATAAATAATATTGCCATATACCCAGCATATATTAATAAATATACAATACCATTCATTCTACTCATCTCATTCTTTGGTGGAATAAATGGAAATAATGCTAAAATAATTGAAGATACTAATAAAACTGTAAAATCAAAATTATATGTAATATTATAAGTTATAGGTGTTATAAATGCAGATGTGCCTATTATAAGTAAAATATTAAATATATTTGAACCAATTATATTTCCAATTGCTATATCACTATTTCCTTTTATAGCGGCTGTTACACTTGTTACAAGTTCTGGTAAACTTGTTCCTACTGCTAAAATTGTTAAACTGATTAATTTTTCACTTAAATTAAAATAATTTGCTATATCTACAGCATTATTTACAGTTAAATCTCCACCAACTTTTAATCCCATTATTCCTATAGCAATTAATACAATATCTTTTATAAATTTATTATTTTTATCTATTACTTGTAATTCAACAACTTCTTTTTTGCTTTCTCTTTTTCCCAATTCGACTAAGCATTCTTGGTATTGAGCGGGTGTCAGCAGATTTCGCTGCTTTAGGGAGAGAAGGATGCCTTCCTGCAAGTTCAGAAAGAAAGCTGCATGCTCATTTTCATCCAATTTTGGAAGCGGTTCACCGATATAGATAAATTCTCTGTGCGTCAAATTACCACCTCGTGGTGCAAGTATATGGGATAACAAATAAAAACAAAGTCTTTATGTTTTCAGCATTTATCCCATAACCCGATACTGACAGCGAGGGCTTTATCGATTTTCTGAATATAGGAATACGGCAGTCTGCCTAATCGGGCTTGCAGACGCTGCTTATACACGACATTTTTCGGCGATTTATAAACGAGGTAAGGGCATTTGTTTACAGATTGTTTATATTTGACACGCTTATGGGGTGGAAATTCAAAATTTGAAATATAAAGCTGCGTGCAAAAAAGGATCACAGTAAAATTAGTTGTTGTGATCCTTTAAGCAGCGCTTGACCTTTTGCCTTGCAAATGATAATATGAAGCTACGATAAGACGTGACAAACGTTTAGAAATCATGTCTGGTAAAAAACAGTGATCGCTGTATAACTCTCTATGAATTTGCCTTTGTAGCTGAAAGGTGAGTTCATATATAAGCATATAATTATATTTCACCAATTTAAAGGAGGAAAACCTATGAAACGCAAATTTGCCATTCTTTTGTCTGCCATGCTGCTCATGCAGGCGGTCTGCGGCTGCGGCGGCGCGGCTTCTTCGGGTACGTCTTCCGCTTC
>ERZ832317.5868-NODE-5868-length-10667-cov-90.902563_pt1 | contig 10667 bp, 10 predicted proteins | sample MGYA00519695_ERZ832317 | MGnify/ENA primary metagenome ERZ832317 (study PRJEB31850, sample SAMEA3708726) | human gut metagenome | biome: human gut; feature: human-associated habitat; material: faeces | place: China | collected 2014 ...
GCCCCCTTAGCGTAAGGCGTTGCAATGTTATACACTTATCAACAGCCCCTAAGACGGCTACGGCGAAAACCATTTTATATATAGATACATTACATGAAGATATGATACCTGAAAGGAGTTATTCACATTATGAAGTTAATCTGTTCAAAAGCAAGCCTGTTAAAGGGTGTCAGCATCGTATCCAAGGCTGTTCCATCCCGGACAACTATGCCGATCCTCAACTGCATTCTGATCGATGCATCGGCAAATGAGATCAAGCTGACTGCAAATGATATGGAACTTGGCATAGAGACAGTTATTGAGGGCGAGATCGTGGAGCGTGGCATCATTGCACTGGATGCAAAATTTTTCTCCGAGATCGTTCGTAAACTCCCGGATAATGATGTTGTCATCGAGTCAGATGATACGTTTCAGACAACGATTACCTGTGAAAAAGCAAAGTTTAACATCGTTGGAAAATCCGGTGAAGATTTTTCCTACCTTCCGTATATTGAGAAAAATGAGTCCATCAGCATTTCCCAGTTTACATTAAAGGATGTTGTCCGCCAGACCATTTTCTCTATCGCAGATAACGATACAAACAAACTGATGACCGGTGAACTTTTTGAAATCAATGAGAACCGCCTGAGAGTGGTATCTCTGGACGGACACCGCATTTCTATCCGGAAAATTCAGCTGAAGGATACCTACGAACCCCAGAAAGTTGTTATCCCGGGTAAGACCCTGAATGAAGTCAGCAAGATTCTTTCCGGTGAAACAGAAAAAGATGTGTCCCTGTTCTTTACCGACAACCAGGTTGTGTTTGAATTTGATCAGACAACCGTTGTATCCAGACTGATTGAAGGCGAATATTTCCGCATTGACCAGATGCTTTCCAGCGATTATGAGACAAAGGTGACAATCAACAAGCGTGAATTGTTAAGCTGTATCGACCGTGCGACTCTACTCGTAAAGGAAGGCGACAAAAAGCCGATCATTATCAGCATTACAGACGGTCTGATGGAGCTGAAAATCAACTCTGCCATCGGCAGCATGGACGAGCAGATCGATATCGAAAAAAGCGGAAAGGATCTGATGATCGGTTTCAACCCGAGATTTTTGATCGATGCGCTGAGAGTCATTGACGATGAACAGATCACGATTTATCTGGTTAATCCTAAGGCTCCCTGCTTTATCCGCAATGAGGAGAACAGCTACATTTACCTGATTCTCCCTGTTAACTTTACAACTGTTTAACTGCAAAAACGCCGGAAAATGGCGCAGGAAAGAAGGAACGATTCATGCAGACCTATCGGATCAGAGATGAATTTATCAAGCTCGGACAGGCTTTGAAGGCAGCGGGCTTTGTGGAGTCCGGCGTCGACGCCAAATTCGCTGTACAGGACGGGCTTGTCAAAGTAAACGGACAGGTAGAAACCGCACGCGGTAAAAAGCTGGTGCCCGGAGACGTGGTAGAATATGACGGACAGACCTTAAAGATCGAGTGAATTTTCATACACCGATCTGACAGAAAGAGGAACTATGGTTATTAAATCGCTGGAATTATCCAATTTTCGGAATTACAGCCTGTTAAACCTTTCCTTCGACCGGGGGACAAATATTTTATACGGCGATAACGCACAGGGAAAAACCAATATCTTAGAGGCAATTTATCTGTGTGCGACAACCAAGTCCCATAAAGGCGCAAAGGATAAGGATATCGTAAATTTCAACGAGGAGGAGGCACATATCCGTGCCTATCTCGAGAAAAAAGAAGACGAAATCCGCATCGACATGCACCTTCGGAAAAACAAATCCAAGGGCATTGCGATTGACGGAACCCGCATCAAAAAAGCGGCGGAGCTTCTGGGCATTATGAACGTGGTATTTTTTTCCCCGGAAGATCTGTCCATTATCAAGAACGGTCCGGCAGAGCGCAGACATTTTGTGGACATGGAGCTGTGTCAGCTGGATGCAGGATATCTGTACAACTTAAACCATTACAACCGGATTGTGAACCAGCGCAACCGGCTGTTAAAGGATATTTACCAGAATCCGTCCCTGCGGGATACGCTGTCGGTCTGGGATGACCAGATGGCGGCGTTTGGCAGCCAGGTGATCGAGAGAAGGATCACCTTTACGGAGCAGCTAAACGACATCATCGGAGAGATTCACAGCCGTCTTTCCGGAGGCAGGGAGCATTTAAAGGTTGTGTATGAACCGGATGTGACGAGCGAGAATTTTGCAGAGGCACTGCACCGTAACCAGGAGCGGGATATCCGACTGAAGATGACATCAACGGGCCCCCACCGGGATGATTTTTCATTTCTGGCAGACGGCGTGGATATTCGTAAATTCGGATCCCAGGGACAGCAGAGGACGGCGGTCGTGCCGTCCGATCTGACCTTGTTGCGGTTGATGTAGAATAAAAGCTTGAATGTACTGCGCATGATAATGATTGTTTGGGGATTAAAGAATAAGTTTCAAATCGCGGGTTGCCTCGACGAACCTGTCCATATCCTCGAACAGTCGCTTCGGAGTTACACGGGCATATATCTGGGTGGTCTTTATGTTGGAGTGTCCCAGCATTTTGCTGATGGTCTCGATCGGCACTCCCTCCTCGAGCGTGACCAATGAGGCGAAAGTATATACTGAAAAGGTAATCATTAGCAATAAGACGTAAAGCGCAGATAATCATGTGTGTTTGTCGTTTGTAGTCGTTAGCTGTCCACCCTTGAAAGAGAAAAAAAGAGCGTATTCAGGTAGTAGTTCCGTTGCTTATCCGTTACCCTTTTTAGAGGTCGGCAACAGGCAGAAAAAAAAGGAATTAGGACGGACTTCTGCAAATCAGCTCGTTTCTTTCTTTTCGCTGTCCTTATTAGACCTTTGAACGGTCTGTTTGTCAGTGGCTTGCATCATTTCAAATAACTCTGTTGAATGTAATTTTATCAACTTAAAAAAACAGAGATATGAAAACAGAATTGAAAGTGCATTTCTATTTAAGAAAGACCGATGAAAAGAAAAACGGCGAGTGCCCCGTTATAGGAAAAATCACCATCGGAAAAGATGTTGTACAGTTCAGTGCAAAAGTTACCGCCAAAGCATCTCTTTGGGATATTGTTTCAGGCAGGGTAACAGGCAAGAGCAAACACGCTACCGAAGTAAACGCCATGCTGGATAAAATGGGGGTGGCGATAAATACCAGTTACCGTAAGTTGCAGGAAGAAAAGAACACTATCACTGCAAGCGAGGTAAAGAACGCTTTTCAGGGCATCGCATCCCAGCAGGAAACACTAATCAGATACTTTGCACGCCACAATGAAGAATTTAAGAAACGTGTAGGTGTGAACCGTGAGTTATCCACACAGGTACAGTATGAAAACTCCCTGAACCATCTTAAACGGTTTATGTCCCTAAAATGCAAGCTATCGGATATTCCATTTACACAGCTTGATTTCTCTTTTATCGAAAAATACGATTTTTATCTACGTGTGGAACTGAAATTAAAGCCCAACACGATATTAGGTATCATGCGCCATTTGCGTAAAATGATAAAACTTACCATTGGTGAGGGAATTATAACCCGTGACCCGTTTGATGGCTATTCACCTGAAAGACCGAAGCCCGAACAAAAATATCTGACACGTGACGAACTGAATAAAATAATGGTCACACCATTAGACCATCCTTGCAGATATTTAACACGTGACATGTTTCTATTTTCCGTCTTTACAGGTTTGGCATACAGGGATATTTGCAACCTGACTGCAAAGAACATCGTCAGGGCTTCCGATGGCGTGCTATGGATAGAAACCACCCGGCAGAAAACCGGAACGCCCTGTGAAATTCCCTTAATGGAAATTCCCCTACAAATCCTTGACAAGTACAAAGGTTTAGCCCCTGACGAAAAACTGTTACCGATGCTTAGCTGTGGGAAACTAAATAAAAATTTGAAGGTGATAGCCAAACTGTGTAACATTGATAGACGCTTAATTTTCCATGCCGGGAGACATACCTACGCATCGGAAATTTGCCTGTCGCAAGGCGTACCGATAGAAACAGTAAGCCGCATGTTAGGACATAGGGATTTGCGTTCCACGCAGATATACGCAAAAATCAGTAATAATAAAATATCAGAGGACACCGACAAACTGGAAGAACGGATAAAGGATAAATTCCGGTTGGTTGGCACAGAACAATAAACATATCATTCTAAATTACTATCAATATGGAAAAGAATACAAAAGCCAAAAGAAGCACCTTTACTGTCTTGTTTTATCTCAATACGTCCAAACGCAAAAAAGACGGCACTTGTCCGATTGTCGGACGCATAACGGTAGATGCGAACTCCGTACAGTTCAGCACAAAAATAAATCTTTCATCCTCTGATTGGGACGCAAAGAAAGGACGGGCGAAAAAAGAAAGAAAAGAACTCATGGAGATAAACCGGACACTTGACCGTTTGGAGAAGCAGGTAAAAGCCCATTATTCCCGGATAGTGGAAACCGAAGGGTATGTAACAGCCGAAAGGGTGAAAAACGCCTTAAACGGTATCGGGGAAAAAGCAAGTAACCTGTTACAACTGTTTCAGGAACATAACGCAGAGTATGAAAAATGCGTAGGTGTAAACCGTGTTTATGGTAGTTACTATTGCTATCTATTGACATTTAAGCACCTCTCTAACTTTATCCGTATGAAATACAATTCGGAAGATGTACCGTTAGTCAGCCTTACACATAAGTTTATAAACGATTTCGATTTCTATTTGAGGGTAGAAAAACGGATGCAGGCAAGCACCGTTTTGGGACACATGATTTCACTAAAGAAGATAGTCACATGTGCCATCAATCAGGGAACACTAAGACGTAACCCGTTTATGAATTATGTGGCGGAACAGCCTTTGAAAAAATACAGGTACTTGACGGAAGAAGAATTTCAAAAGTTACTCACCACTCCGATAGCGACTAAAAGATATTACCGTACAAGGGACTGGTTTATTTTTTCGTCTTTTACGGGTTTGTCGTATGCGGATATGTGCTCCTTGTCGGTTGATAACCTGATAACGGAACAGGACGGCAGCACATGGATAAAGATACCACGCCAAAAGACGGGGACGATATGTAATATTAAACTGTTAAGCATCCCCCTGATGATTATAGAGAAGTACAAGGATGAAAGGAAAACAGATAAGGTCTTCAATATGATAAGCCTTTCCAATATCTGCATTAACCTAAAAGAAATAGCCAAATTATGCGGTATAGAACGGAATTTAACCTATCATTGTGGAAGACATAGCGTATTTTCTTTCTCGCTAAAATTCAAGCACTTGCAAAATATTTCAGCTTAATAGGTAACGATTTAGAAACCAGCAAAATTCTGTATTTCACCTCGTTTTGCAGTAATTCAAAAGAACGCTTTATCTATTGGCAAAGGTAACAAAATTTATTTGATTAACAGTTTGTATTTGTGAGTTATTTCTCTGCCAAATTATAAAAAATATATAGAATCAATTACCACCAGTAGTTTTCATAGGTTTCATTAATCACTATAATTTTGACAAAGTACAGAAACGATAATTTAATCGTATACTCAAAAAGGCAGTTCATCATCTATTATTGTTGGCGGCTCTTGCCGATTACGCACCGCTTTCATAAGATGAGAAATTAGCGAATCAGATTCTTTCCCATGATACTTGCGCATATAATCTTCTATTAAAACCTTTTGAGCAGCAGAAGAAAAATTACGGCGATGGGTATCATCCACTTCCGAATGACATTTGATACACAGGCATTCAAGATTACCTTCTCGATTATCTGTTTTTACACCGTTCTTATGGTGTGTTTGCATATAAAAATGGTCGAAACCGTCCTCAACATGGGTTCCACAGCGTTCACAAGTAAAACTCTTTTTGGTGCGATAGTTGAGAGATATTTCTTCCCAATTTTTAACATAACCAAAAATATCTACATCGTACTCAGCAGGTTCTTCTACATCCCCTGCTTCTTTTAGAATTTCTACAAAATCGGTGGAATCATTCACTCGTATTGCTTCTTCATCCATCAACAAACGCTTGCAGTAACCACATAGTTCCATTCCCTCAACTTCCACTTCTTTATGAGCATTTCGAGAATACACTTTTATTGGTTCTGCATTGGCAAAACGGTAAGCTTCCCGTCCAAAGTTTTCGATAGCTGTGCATTTACAAACGTGAAACTTAGGTTGGCTGACATGTCCCTGCCATTCAAAATAGAAACGAGCCTTATACATAAAACCACGGCGTTTAACTCCTTCATCATCAATATAAAAAATTCCACCATCTTCAAAGAGAATGCGCTCACCGATGTCTTCAGGCAGTACATCAACTGTACCGACTGAACGCCAAGCACCAGCAGTTCCAATCTGTATTCCCATATCAGTAAGGCTTTTCTTAAAATTAGGAAAGTCACAAATCGGGTCAGTATTGAAGAACCAATCTTCCTCTGCGTCTATGTCAAAATCGAAGCTCATTTGGTATTCTCTTTTACAAAATTCTCAAGAATTTCATCACCGGAAGTAACTATTCGAAACTCCACACGTCGTGAAGAAGTACGGTCTATAGGTTTACCAGAACGAATAATAAAATCTCCATCTGCATCAAGAGCTTTTCCATAAGAAAGCCCATTGGCAGTAAACCAATATTCAAGTAATTGTTTCTGTTTATCCGAATACATTTCAAACTGTGACATAGAGCGAAAGTATTTAACCACCGCCAATGCTCTATCTTGGGAAAGCATGGCATTGGCTATATAGGGGTCTGGATGTCGACTTGGCATCGGTACATCATCTGTATGTCCCTCAATACGAATTTCTTGGATATTAGAACGTAAACTGTCATTTAACAAAATATTGAAATAGCGGGGTAAAAACTCTTCTAGAATTTCCTTGAAACGAGGTGTCAATTCTGATGACCCTGTAGCAAAAAGAACTGTCGGTTCTTTAAATTTCATAGTAAGGTCCTTGCCTATTGTCATTTGCCATTTGAGAGTGTCACCTTCAAACTCTTTAACAAGTTTATTGTGCAACTCATTCTTGGTTTCCACATAATCAGTAAGGACGGATTGATTCTTTTGTACACGGCTAATGTAGGCGATTGCAACAAAAAGAAAAATCACCATCAATCCTGTCATAAGGTCTGAAACTGACAACCATACATTCGTTTTAGCCATATCTATCTGCGTTTACCTATTTGTTCTACCATCTTAGTAATACAGTTATCAAGTTCGGCAAGAGTAGCACTTAGGCGACCATAGAATTGACGGTCAAGCGAAGTAAGCTGCGAATTGAGTGTTTGTGACCCCTTTGTTATGATACCAACTCCTTCTTCCATTTTATCTTTTGTGCCTTGCCAAAATTGTTCCCCATAATCACGTATTTTGTTAAGTTCTTCAAGTTTCGCAATGAGAAGTTGTACTCCATCCACGAAATTACGTTGTTTGCGTACCCATTCGTTAAGTTTTTGAGTAGATTCGTTAAACGATTCCATATTAGATTTGGAAAGATTGGCAGTTTCATGCAGTTCCTTGGTGACTTCAATGAACCTCTTGTCCTCAATAATAACTTGGTTAAGCGCATCAACAAGCTGATGTAATTTACCACCTTCACTAACAAGAATAGACGTATCATCCTTTACGCGGGTAAGTGAAGAAGAAGTAGCCTCGAAATTATCAGACATATCTTTGTACTGACGAGTAAGCGAGGTTATCATTTCTTTATTCTCCTGTTGCCAAAGATTGAGTTTCTCCACTGATTTATTAAGCTGGTCAAAATTTTCTTGAATGAGTTTGTTAATAAGCGCGTTCATTTGTTTTTGAAATTCTTCGGTCACTTTTTTCATTACATCGACAAGAGCTTCGGTATTACTCTTCTTGAGGAGTTCGGTGAATTCATTGAATTTCCTTTCTAATAACTCATTTGTTTTGGTCATATTATCTTCTATCTCAATGACCTCGCCGTGTATTATTTCCTTTAGTTTTCCAACCTTTTCATTAATTTCGTCTTCTGTACCACTTATACCAGAGATTACATCAAGGATTTCTCCAAGATGATGCGTATACTCGCTAACTTCTTGTGTATATTTCAATACAGAATTAATAGACACAGTTTGTTCATTCGTGGCTTCTTCAAGGTTCCCAAATGAAACAAGCATAGAAGAGTTTACTTCCTTTATATCAGCAAGAGTGTTCTCTTGGCTACGTTGTAAAACAACCAACGAGTCAATGGCGGAGGTCATAGTTTTTTGTGTTTCCGACATCTTAGACATTACCTCACCAACTGTTCGGTAAAAAGCCTTGCGGTCAGCCTCTTGTTCTGTCAGTTGTTTCTGAATAGAGTGTATCGTCTCTGTATTGGCATCGCTCATCGCTTTTACCGCTTTGGTTATTTCACCAGCGGCTTGATTTATGTCGGAAACACCTCCGTCTTTTTCATCTTGTTTCCTACTAATAAAAGCAGATAGAATCATAGAACCAACCATACCTGCCAAAGATGTAAAGAAGGCTGTTTTCAAGCCATCAAGTAAATCAGGGATAGAGCGATCAAGGTCTGTGGTGTCGAAAGCCATCAAACCTTTGGTTATTCCCCAAAATGTACCCAATACACCAAGGGTGGAAACCAAAGAGGGAAAAAATTCCACCATCCGGCGATTAGCCACTAATTTCTCACTATTTCTATATCTAAATACAATAATGGAACAGAAAATAAAAACAATAAAAATGCTACATAAGCAAACCCATGTATCAATTGAAATGGACAAGTTCATAACGAAATCTTATTTGAGTTGAAAATTCAATGCTTTACAATTAAATATATAAGTAATGCCTGATTACATCATACATACTCATAGGTTCACCGAAAGTCGCATATAAGGTCTTATGTGACATTACATTTAACTTGTCTAAGTCTGGTGCGTTAAGTTCGTTTCTTTTCAATATGTCGAATAATCTCATTATTACAGATATTTTATTATTTCCTTATTCATCTCTTGCCAAGAGACGGTTACTAAGAATTATTTTGTTGAAACAGAGTGGTTTGTGAATTTTTAAAGTGGAATTTCGGTAAACATACAGTATTTTTTGCAAAACAAAAACTTGGCAATAGGTTAGATTTTCAGCGTTTTATGAGCTAAGAATCATTATTTTGCGTAACTTTGCATTATAATATCCGTCTCTTGGCAAGCGTTGGACTGATTCGCAAAACATTCACGGTTTTACAGCAAATCCAATATCTTCTTATTAGCTCTGTCCACCACAGAAGTATCCAGCGAAGCAAGATAAATCTGCGTGGTGTTCTCTGAATCATGCCCCATACCTTCGCTGATGACAGAGATAGGTACATTGCGGCTTTTGGCAATACTTGCCCATGAGTGCCGCCCGACATACATTGTCAAGGGTATCGACAAGTCCAACTGTTTTCCGATTTTCTTCAACAGATGGTTCACCCTATGCAGTTCGTTGGTGTATTGCTTCCGATAATCCTTGTTCCTTTTTGTGATGATAGGTAAAAGATATTCCGTTTCATTTATCGGGTATTTGTCAACAATCTCCTGCATACATCTTTCCCATTTGATGAAAAGTTGCTGCCCCGTCTTTCGTCTGCGGTAGGAAAGGATACCGTTCTGCAAATCCTTCTTTCTCAGATAAGCCATATCTATGAAAGACATTCCCCTTGTGTAGAAACAGAACAGGAACATGTCACGGGCAAAGTCAAGATTGGGCTTCAACGACAAGTCCAGCCCTTTGATGCGTTTAAGATCGTTAAGTGATATGGCTCGCTTCAAGGTTTTTTCCATTCCTGTATAAACAGATTTGAATGGATGCCGCTGTCCTGTCAGCCCGTCTTCCACCGCACGGTTATAGACCGCTTTCAGAACGCGCATATAGAACGATATTGTATTGGGTGAGTTGCCTCTGCCTTTCAGATAAGCCTCATATTCCGCAATCAAGTCAGCGCTAATCTGGTTAAACAAGACCTCCTTGTCATTCATAAAACCGTTGAAACTTCGGAATGCCGCCGTATAGGTTTCCGATGTGCGTATCTTACCCAAGCGTTTCAGCCTTGCTATCTGCTGACAGATGTAGGCATTGAACGATTGCTCCTGTCTGTTATCCTGAAAACGCATGCCTATATCATCCGCCACAAATGTGCCGGATTGGGATAAGGCTTGTATAATCTTGTTCAACCTATCTTTGTCCCATCTGATACGTGAACTTATCGAAAGCAAATGATTGTTCCGCTCTTGTTCATTTGGAACACGGTGCAGGATGACCGCTTCGGAATGGCAGTCCCATTCCGAAGCGAAAAGTTTATAGTCGGTATATATCTGCCTGACCACACGGTTGTGAATCACCTGATAGTAGAGTGTGCCCTCCTTGCCGCCTATGGTGGATGGGCGAAACTTGACCTTGACCGATGCCATATCAGTCCGATTTGGATTGGTAACACTTCTCTAACGCCCTTGAAAGTTCCACAATCTCCCGGCTCAGTTTCACAAGGTCGATGGTACACTTCTCCAGCTTGTAGAGCAACGCCATCGCCTTCTTCTCCGAGAAGTGGATGCGCAGTTCCTTGACAACCTGATTGTAGTTCGTGCCGATGGCACGGAACTGGGCATGGAAATCCGACAGCTTGGTGTAGTAGTCCACCAGCGTCTT
>ERZ832317.5878-NODE-5878-length-10654-cov-16.377488_pt1 | contig 10654 bp, 8 predicted proteins | sample MGYA00519695_ERZ832317 | MGnify/ENA primary metagenome ERZ832317 (study PRJEB31850, sample SAMEA3708726) | human gut metagenome | biome: human gut; feature: human-associated habitat; material: faeces | place: China | collected 2014 ...
TGTCCAAACGTGGAAGAGACACGGAATTCGATGCAAACATTCAGCTGGAAGAAATACTCACATTTTTCTCCAACGAATATCCCATCTACATTTCCATCTGAAATCCCACGGTGTGATCTTCTGATAATATTACTTATCTAATATCTCTTATGCATGAAAGGAGGCTGCCACTCATGTGACAGCCCCTTCCCGAATCTATTACGTATTTATTTTGTGTTCAAGTATGCGTCAATTCCCTTCGCAGCCGCTTTTCCTGCACCCATTGCCAGGATGACCGTTGCAGCTCCTGTCACGGCATCTCCGCCGGCAAATACACCGCTCTTGGAGGTAGCGCCGTTTTCTTCCTCTGCCACGATACACTTTCTGCGGTTCGTCTCAAGCCCCTTTGTCGTGGAAGAAATCAGCGGGTTCGGAGAAGTTCCAAGCGACATGATGACCGTGTCCGCCTCAATCTCATACTCAGACCCCGGAATCTCCACCGGACTTCTTCTGCCGGAGGCATCCGGCTCGCCAAGTTCCATCTTGATGACTCTTGCGCCTTTTACACAGCCGTTCTCATCCACTAAAAGCTCCGTCGGATTCTGTAACAGGTCAAAAATAATGCCCTCCTCCTTTGCATGATGCACCTCTTCCTTACGCGCCGGAAGTTCTTCCTCACCGCGCCGGTACACGACATGTACTTCCGCACCAAGACGCTTAGCCGTTCTCGCAGCGTCCATTGCCACGTTACCGCCGCCGACAACGATCACTTTCTTTCCCGCCTTGATCGGAGTATCGTACTCCTCTAAAAATGCCTTCATGAGGTTGTTTCTCGTCAAAAATTCATTTGCCGAAAATACGCCCATTGCCTGCTCGCCCGGAATACCCATAAAACGCGGAAGACCCGCGCCGGAACCGATAAATACCGCCTCAAATCCCTCATTCTCCATCAGCTCATCGATCGTGACAGATTTGCCGATGACAACGTTCGTCTCGATCTTCACGCCGAGCGCCTTGACATTCTCCACTTCTGCCGCAACGACCTTCTGCTTCGGCAGACGGAATTCTGGAATACCATAGACAAGCACGCCGCCCGCCTCATGCAGCGCCTCAAAAATGGTCACGTCATAGCCCAATTTTGCCAGATCACCGGCGCAGGTAAGTCCTGCAGGACCGGAACCGATGACAGCCACCTTATGACCGTTCAGCTTCTCTGCCTTCTTCGGCTTGATGCCATGCTCTCTCGCCCAGTCTGCTACAAAACGCTCCAGCTTGCCGATCGCAACTGCCTCACCCTTGATGCCGCGGATACACTTTCCTTCACACTGGTTCTCCTGCGGACATACACGTCCGCAGACTGCCGGAAGTGCGGATGACTCACTGATAATGTGGTAAGCCTCCTCAAAATTGCCCTCTTTTACCTGCGCGATAAACGCCGGAATATTGATGGATACCGGACAGCCCTTCATGCACTGTGCATTTTTGCAGTTTAAGCAGCGCGCTGCCTCTGCCATTGCCTCCTCGGCATTATATCCCAAACATACCTCCTCAAAGTTCGCTGCTCGCACCTGCGGGTCCTGCTCACGAACCGGTACTCTTGTCATTACGTCCATAGGAACCTCCATACTCTGTATTTTCTATCCGGCAGATGCCCCAGTTCTCTCTGCCTCCACCGTCTAACGATCACTTCTGCCTTCTCAGCCGCACTGTCCGCAGCCGCCGTGATGGGTATCTCCCTCCGTCAGCTTTAACATTGCTCTGCCCTCTTCTGTCTTATATTGCTGCTGGCGCTTCATCGCCTGGTCGAAATCCACCAGATGTCCGTCGAATTCCGGTCCGTCCACGCAGGCGAACTTCACTTCGTTGCCGACAACCAGACGGCATGCGCCGCACATTCCGGTACCGTCCACCATGATCGGGTTCATGGAAACCACCGTCGGAATTCCCAGTTCCTTTGTCAGCTTACAGACAAACTTCATCATAATCATCGGGCCGATTGCCACACAGTGATCATAGCGCACGCCCTGATCCCAGAGTTCCTGCAGCTGCGCCGTGCCGGTTCCGTGAAAGCCGTAAGAGCCGTCATCCGTCGTCACATAGAGATTCGCTGCCACTGCCCGCATCTCATCCTCAAGAATCAGAAGCTCCTTATTGCGGGATCCCATAATCACATCACAGTCCACACCATGCTCATGCAGCCACTTTACCTGCGGATACACCGGTGCGGTACCGACGCCGCCCGCGATGAACACAATCTTTTTCTTCTTCAGTTCCTCGATATCCTCATCAATCAGATCAGAAGGACATCCAAGCGGTCCCACGAAATCTGCGAACGCATCCCCCTGCTCCAAGGATACCATACGCTGTGTGGAAGCTCCCACCGTCTGAAATACGATCGTGATCGTACCGGCTTCCCTGTTATAATCACAGATTGTGAGCGGAATACGCTCCCCCTGCTCATCAATCTTGACAATGACAAACTGTCCCGGTTCGCAATACTGTGCAACACGCGGTGCCTTGACATCCATCAGATAGATCTTGTCTGCCAGCTTTTCTTTTTTAACAATCGGATACATAATTTCCTCCTCGCCCTTTGTACTATCTTAATATAATAAAGGAAAAGCCCCGACATTTCAACGGCTTTTCCCATATTTTCTGTTTATATCTGCTATTCCGACTCCGTTTCGGACTGTATGTGATGTTTTTCTCCCTGCGCCCTACTCCTGTGTCTCCACTTTGGAAAATAGGATACGGTCGTTATCGAGCGCTTTTCCCGCGCGGAGCGCAAACTGCTCCAACAAGTCATCCACCGACATCGCCGCACGTTCCTCTCCCGCAACGTCCAGTACAATATTTCCCGCGTTCATCATCAATGTCCGGTTGCCGAGCGTCAGCGCCTGATGCATGTTGTGCGTCACCATCAGACAGGTGATCTGCCGCTCCGCCACAATCTGTCTGGTCAGATGCAGCACCTTCTCTGCCGTCGCCGGATCGAGTGCTGCCGTGTGCTCATCCAGAAGAAGAATTTTCGGCGTGACCATCGTCGCCATGAGAAGTGTGAGTGCCTGCCGCTGACCGCCGGAGAGAAGTCCCACCGGCTGCTTCATACGGTCTTCCAGTCCCATGTCAAGCAGCGCAAGCTGCTCTCTGAATTTTTTCTTATCCGCCGCGTTGATCCTGCTGAAATATGCATTCCGGGAGGTTGTCGTCCGAAGATAGGCAAGCGCCATGTTTTCCTCGATCGTCATGTGCGGCGCCGTTCCCTTTAACGGATCCTGAAACAGATGACCGATCACTTTGCTTCTCACATGCTCCTGCTGATAGGTAATATCCTCCCCGCCGAGCATGATCAGACCGCGGTCCGGGAAAAAAGCTCCGGTAATCGCATTGAACAGGGTGGATTTTCCCGCGCCGTTGCTGCCGACGATCGTTGCAAAATCTCCGGCGCCAAGCGTCAGATTGACGCCGTCTAGGGCACACTTTTCATTGACGGTGCCAGGATTAAAGGTCTTGCTGACATTTTTCATAATCAGCATGGATTCTCTTTCTGCTGCCATATCACGCATTTCCTCCTTTTCCCTTCCGTTCTTCTCGCAGTAATTCCGCAATATACTGCTCATTCTCCGCTTTTGCCGCCCGTTTCTGCCGGTAGAACACCGCCTGCTTCTTCAGGTAAGGGAAAGCGATCGCCACCGCCACAATAATGGAGGATACCAGCTTTAAGCACTCTGCCGGGACATTCAGGCGAAGCGCCACCGCCACGATAAAACGGTATAGACAGCTTCCCAGAATCACGCCGATGACCCGCTTTAACATGCTGCCCTTTCCGATGATCGTCTCTCCGATAATCAGACTGGCGAGCGCGATCGTCACCATGCCGGTTCCAAGGTTAATATCACAGGACTTCTGGTACTGCGCAAGCAGTCCGCCGGAGAGTCCCGTCAGCGCATTGGCGACGCACAGGCCGATCGTAATCATCATTCCCGTATTGATGCTGGATGCCCGCACCATATCCGGATTATCCCCGGTTGCCCGGATGGAAAGTCCGAGTCTCGTATTTAAAAACAGAGAGATCAATACGCCGACCAGTGCGACAATCACTGCCGCCACGATCAGCTTATACCAGGTTCCGCCGATCGCGTCTTTTGCCCATGTAAATACGGAATCACAGGCAAACAGATTCAGGTTGGAGGCGAATCCCATCACCGCAATATTGATCGTGTAAAGTCCGGTGTTGACAATAATTCCTGCCAGAATCGACTGTATGCCGAGTCTTGTCTGCAAAAATGCCGTCACAAAACCGGAACACACACCGGCAGCCATCGCCGCCAAAAGCCCGAGTACCGGATGCCCCGCCAGTGTAACCGAAGCGCACACTGCACATCCCAGCGTAAAGCATCCGTCCGTTGACAGATCCGCTATATTTAAAATACTAAATGAAATGAACAGTGCAAGTGCAACCAGTGCATAGATAAATCCCAGTTCCAGTGCACTCTGCACGATCGATAAGGTGATAATTGGTCCCATATTATTCAAACTCCTCTGCCGTTACTGTCTCAACAACTTCCGAACACATATCTTTAAACATGGAGTAGTCCAGTCCAAGTGCTTCCGCCGTCTCTGTATTCACGGTCACAATTCCGCGCTCTAAGGTCTCGATCGGAGTTGCCGCCGGATCGGCTCCGTTTACCAGAATATCGACTGCCATATCGGCTGTCTTTGTACCAAGCTCCTCATAATTGACTCCGTAACCGCAGAATGCTCCGTTTAATGCGAAGGAGTCCGCTCCTGTGTAGTGCGGGATTCCCGCATCGATGAACTTCTCAAAGATGGAAAGTTCTGCCGTCATGACGGTGTTGTCCTGCGGGGTAAACACTGCGTCTACGCCCTCTGCCACCAGGGCATCCGCTGCCGCCTGCACCTCCGCAGAGGTCGTACCGGTCTTCTCCACATAGGCGATTCCCTTCTCATCGCAGTATGCCTTTGCGTCCTCAATCGCACCAAGGGAGGAAGCCTGGCTCTTATCATAGAGCAGTCCAACCTTTGCGGTATCCGGATTTGCCGCCAGCATCAGATCAAAAATCGCTGCCGTGTCGATGGCATCCGACGTTCCTGTAATATTGGAACCCGGTGCGTTCACATCTGCCGCCAGTCCGGCGCCCACCGGATCCGACACTGCGGAAAATACAACCGGAATCTGATTCTCCTCGGTCGCACTCTGCATCACGACTGCGGTCGGCGTCGCAATCGGGATAATCAGATCCACATCATCCGCCACCAGATCCGTTGCAATCTGTGTCAGGATCGACTGATCTGCCTGCCCGTTGAACGTGTAATCCGCATAATCAAAGGTAACTCCGAGCTCTGCTCCTTTTGCTGTGAGTTCCGCTTCAATCGCTTTTTCAATCTGATTTAAGGAAGCATCATCCACATACTGTACAATACCGACTTTATATACGGTTCCCTCCGCCGCTGTCTGGTCTGCCTCTGCCTTCTGTGTCTCCGCCTGCGCGTCTCCTCCTGCCTCATTGGTCAATTCCACGGTCGTACCGGAGCCGGAACTGCTTCCGCAGCCTGCCACCGCTGCTGCCACCATCGTCATTGCAAGAACTGCTGTCATCATTTTCTTTTTCATAATCATTTCCTCCTTTTCCTATTACATAAAAAAAGCCGTCTCAAGCTATTGCTTGAGACGGTAATAAACTAATATTATCGCGGTGCCACTCATCTTGACAAAATGTCCACTCACTTCATGCACTATCATACATGCCGGATGGATAACGGGTCCGGTTCCCGGCGGCTCCTACCTGCGTATCCACTGTTCAGGCCGCCCTCAAAAGTCCATTCAACAAATCCCTCCATACTGCAATCCCACCGCCTGCAGCTCTCTGTGATCTCGGATAAATGTCTACTACTCTTTCTCAAAGGTTTATCGGTATGTCACTTACTTTAATACATTAACGTGTATTTGTCAACCTTATTTTTAAATTTCCATCAGACGGAACTTCTCGATCGTCTGCTCCAAATCCTGCGCGATATTCTGAAGTGTCTTTGTGTAGTCCGTGATGTCTGCCATCGTCGTGTTGACCTGATCTGTGGATGCATTGACCTCTTCCGTCGCCGCTGCCGACTGCTCCGATACGGATGCAATCGCCTCCATACGACTTACGACCGTATCCTTGTTGGATGACATGTCCGCATTGAGCCGGTTGATGTTCTCCATGCCGGCATTCAGCTGCTCAATCTGCGCGATAATCTGACGGAATACCTCTTCCGTGCGCTCGATCGCTTTCTGCTGCTCCGACTGAAGCTCCTCGTTCTCCTGCATGGTCTCTTCCACCTGCTTGGACTTGTCCGTAATCTCGGTGATAATCTTCTTGATCTCATCCGTTGATTCCTTGGACTCATCCGCCAGCTTCCGGATCTCGTCTGCAACGACCGCAAATCCCTTGCCCATCTCTCCGGCTCTCGCCGCCTCGATAGAAGCATTCAGGGAAAGCAAATTGGTCTGTGCCGTAATATCCGCAATCGCATCGGAAATATAGAAAATCTTGTCGATGCTGGCAATCATCTCATTCATCACTGCAAGGGACATGCTCGACTTCTCTACGGTCTTCTGTGATTTTTCGATCAGATCCTTCACGCTGCCGAGTCCCTCCGAACTGATCCGGTTCGTCTCCTCGGTCATCTGGTTGATCTCGCTGACACAATCTCTGGAGGACTCCAGACTGTTCTTAAGGTTGTCCACCTCACTGCTTGCCTCCTGCGTGCTCTCCGCCTGCTTCACCGCACCGTCAGCCACGCTTGAGATCGCCTCCGCAACCTGTCCCATCGTACTTCTGGTATCTCCCGCGATCTCGGAAATATGATCCGAAGTCTCTAAAATATGTCTGGACTTATCCTCCACCTCACGGATCACTGTGGATACATCCTTGACCATATCGTTAAAATGCGTCTCCAGCGCACCGAACTCGTCTCCTCTGGTGACCGCAATCGTCTGGGTAAAATCTCCCTCTGCCACAGCAGCTGTCGCACGCTCAATCTTTTTGATCTCACGCACAAGGCTGTACGCGGTAATAAGCGCGATCACAATACCGAAGATCACTCCGAACGCACCCGCAAATACCAGCGCACCGTTGATCTTCGCAAGATTGCCGGTGTTCTCGACATCGCTGATGCAGCCCAGAAGAATCCAGCCTGTCACCTGGTCTGTCATCGCGGTCACCGCACAGTCCATGCCATCTGCACGCATCGTGTATACAGACTCCAGTGTGATGTCGGAAGCGCTCTCATCGCCCGCTTCCTCCAGGGCGCTCTTCTGCTCCTCCAGAGACTTCAGTTCTCCGGAAATCGGCGTCCAGAATTCCAGACCCGTCACATTTCCGTCCGCAAAGGTATTTTTGTCACTGTCGATCACAATATTGCCGTCCGCATCGATCAGCATGGCAAATCCCGTGTTGAGAATGCGGATATTCCTGATATAATTCTCCAGTTGCGCCGCATCAATATCCATCGCCACAACGCCCATTAAGACATCTTTGTATTTGACCTCCTGCGCTACGGTGAAGATCTGCCCGCCTGTCTGCGGATCCTCATAAGGCTGTGTGATATAGCTGAAAATAGAATTTACTTTTGCCTTTCTGCCCTGGCAGTTCACATACCAGTCTTCCCCGGACAGATCCACATTTTCCTCGATGGTGTTCATCGCCGTCTTATCACCGTTGTCCTCGTACTTCACCCATCCGGTGATGAGTTTTCCGCTGGATGTCGCATAATAGCTTCGCACCGCTCCCTGCGTTACCTTGCACGCCGCCACCAGTTCATCCTGCACGTTGGCAATATAGTCATCAAACTGATCCTCGTACTCCAGCTGCTTGATGGAAGTCTTGCGCGTCAGCAGATCCACCGGAAGGCTGATCGTCTTCTCATACGTCTGCAGACTGTTCAACGCGCTCTCTAACGTCTGCTCGCTTGTGAGCTGCATGTTGCTGTTTAACACATTCTTCGTACGGCTGTATGTAATCACTCCACAGATCACAACACTTCCAGCAATCGCCACAAGAAAGCTCAAAATCATTTTCGGCCCTAAACCCAATTTTTTCATCTGTTTCCTCCGTTCATACTGCAATATGACACTTTATTACTTACATTGTAGATGTTTCGCACATTTTTGTAAATATCCGGTATTTTCTTTCATTGTATTACATTCTAAACAAAAGCCTCCCTGCCGGCATTCTGCCAGCAAGGAGGTTTTCAAAAAAATGCCCACGCACTCTGCTCCTATGAAAAATAAACAAGTTCGTCTTCCGGCTTTTCTGCAGGTGTAATGGAAATCGGATACAGTACCGGTCCTTTTCCCTTGTACTCTCTTGCAAACTCCACCTTGATCTGCGCGGTAATATGAATCCAGGACTTGTGCGGAATCTTATCCTCATCCGGATATTTGCACTTAAATCCGATGAAGGTAATATCCTCCACACAGCAGGTCATCGCAAAACGTCCCGGAACAAAAATGCCCTTCTTGAGCTTGTCAGGATTGTATACAAGCGCCAGAAAGCTGACTTTCTTCCCCTCGTATTTCTTCGGGTTGTCCAGGCAGTCCATATACCAGATTGCATAATCCGCATCTGTAATCTCCAGTTCATCTCCCGAGATGTCAAACGGCAGCTCCTCCTCGCGCTCGTCGAGCGATCCGTCCGCGCGCTCATACACAAGCTGTGCCTTACGGTTGAGCGCCTTGACATTTCTGCGGTATTTTCCCTTATCCGTGCTGTCGTCACAGCGGTTAAAGATCACGACGTCCGCCTGAAACAGCTGTTCCATAATCATCGTGCGCATATTGGCAAGATACATATCAAAGGTGGTCGCATCCACGGTCGCAAGGGACTGCACCACCATCCACCCGCGCGGAAGCTCCGTCTCGGTGAGCGTATCCATTCCCCAGGTTCCGTTATATTCGATGAACACCTGATCCGGCAGATATTTCATATTGATGGCATTGAGAAAATCAGCGGTAAAATCTTCCTCGTTCTCCACCATCACAAGGCTTGCATTGATTTTCTTCAGCTCCGCCTCGTCATATTCCACCTCTCCGTCTTCACAGCAGATGATCAGACTTTTTCCCTGATCGGCAAACCCGTTCTCAAGCAGTGTCTCCTTGATCAGTGTCGTCTTGCCGCTGTCCATGAATCCGGTAAATAAATAAATCGGTATCTCCTGCATGTTCTATTCCTCTCTGTCTTATCTCACTATTAAAAGGCAGTCTTCACAGCTTAAGCGATTCCAAATAACTCCTCTAATCTGTGCTCGTCGATATCTGTTCCGATCACGCACAGACGTCCCGTATAATCCGGCTCGCCGTCACGCAGCTCGTACTCCCCCGGCACCATGTCAAAATAAATCCAGGAGCCGTTCTCATCCTCCACCATGCCCTTCGCACGGAGAATGGTTCCATAGTCGTCCGTCTCGCACAGAGTCTTTAAGACATCCTCAATCTTTGCCTTGGTAAACTTATGCGGCGTCTCTTTTCCCCAGCTTGTAAACACCTCATCCGCATGATGATGGTGATGCTCATGATCGTGATCGTGGCAGCCGCAGGTGCAGTTCTCGCCGTGCTCGTGATGATGCTCATGGTCATGCTCGTCGTGGTCGTGGTGATGCTCATGATCGTGATCCTCGTGGTCATGCTCGTCATGGTCGTGATGATGCTCATGATCATGATCGTCGTGGTCATGGTGATGCTCATGGTCATGCTCGTCATGGTCGTGATGATGCTCGTGCTCATGCTCCTCGGCTTCTTCCTTCGCATGCTGCTCTGCCATCAGCTTTCTCTCAAGAGAATCCTGTCCCTCTACCACCTTTAAAATCTGCTCTCCACGGATGGAATCCCACGGGGTTGTGATGATGGCAGCCTTATCGTTGATGGACTGAATCTGCTTTACGCAGAGCTCCAGCTGCTCCGGCGTCGCATTCTGGCTGCGGCTTAACACAACAGTGGTCGCATATTCGATCTGGTTATTGAAAAACTCGCCGAATGCCTTCATCTGCTTGCTCGCCTTTAATGCGTTTACAACCGTGATGAGCCCGTTCAGCTTTACATCCTCTTCCTTCTCCACGTCAATCACAGACTTCATGACATCCGAGAGCTTGCCGACGCCTGACGGCTCGATCAGAATACGATCCGGATGATACTTGCCGATCACCTCATGCAGGTTTCTGCCGAAATCGCCAACCAGTGAGCAGCAGATACAGCCGGAGTTCATCTCAGTGATCTGAATTCCCGCATCCTTTAAAAATCCTCCGTCAATGCCGACCTCCCCGAACTCGTTCTCGATCAGCACCAGCTTCTCGCCTGTGAACACTTCATCAATCATCTTCTTGATGAAAGTCGTCTTTCCGGCGCCTAAGAATCCTGAAATAATGTCAATCTTTGTCATATCTATCTCTTCCTTTCCTTACAATACATCATTTGTTCCAAAACACATATATTTTACTCGTTTTTCCTCCATTTTGCAAATCATATGCATTTTTTTCATATATTTTTTATAATATTTCTCCGGTTCACTGCAATGCCATTTAGCTTCTCTAGCTTAACAGCACTTTTTTTAAATTATTATAACACTGACAACACACAGCTTTTCGTATTTTGTTCTATTTTGGGGCTGGCACTTATTTA
>ERZ832317.5885-NODE-5885-length-10640-cov-3.624374_pt1 | contig 10640 bp, 7 predicted proteins | sample MGYA00519695_ERZ832317 | MGnify/ENA primary metagenome ERZ832317 (study PRJEB31850, sample SAMEA3708726) | human gut metagenome | biome: human gut; feature: human-associated habitat; material: faeces | place: China | collected 2014 ...
TGCCGACAATGCCGGTGGACGCACGAGTGGAAACTTGTGCAGGCGCTTTCTTGATGCCGCCTGCGGTGGCGGCATCTGCGTTCTGATACACACCGTAAAGATCGTGGAAATATCGGTTGCTTCGATTGGATGCCGTCCAGTCATAATCGTGGAAAGGCACAGAAGAATCCGGGTATCCAATGATGTACGCAACATAGAGCGTATCGCCGTTGTCGGTTTCACGCCAGAATGCATCTTCTCCGATGCTGTCCAGCGTATGCTCTCCGTAATAAATGGACAGCTTCGTCAGCAGTGGGCAGTTATAAAAGGCGTGCCTGCCGATGACTGGCGTGGTGCTGGGGATCTCGGCAGTCGTGAGATTGGTACAGTCCTCGAACCAGTAAGCGAGATCGGGGATCTCTCCATGCCGTCGAACCAAACCTGCGTGATCTGGCCGCGGTATTCTGCCCACGGTTGGTCGTCTTTGCTTGTAAAGGCGCTGCAGTCCCCGCTGCCGGAGATGGTCAGCCAGCCCTTACCGTCCAATTCCCATGTGATCTTGCTGTCCGGGATCGTGCCGCTGACGACAGCATCGTCTGCCGCAAACGCCGAGATACTGAGCGAAAGGAGCATGCAGAGGGCAAGCAGGATTGCTGTGAGTTTTCTTGTTTTCATAGCGGTTCCTCCCTCCTTTACGAATTGCCGGTTGCAGGCGCGATGGTGAAGATCAGCGTCGCGGCGTTCACTTTCTCCACCTTTTCAGCTGCCGCGACCTTCGCCGTGTATGCGATCCGCAGGTTTTTCCCTGCGTCAATGACCGGGAACGCGCCGTCAGCCAGCGTCAGTTTGCCTTCCTTGACCGTCTTGCAGCCGTTGATGCTGAACGCGATCTTTCCGGCTTCGCTGCCGAAGTTCTCAAAATCGCCAATGGCAAACGCGCCGGGCTGCACATCGACGGCCACGACCTGCACCGCACCGCTCTGTGCGCGGTTTTCAATGACGGCGTTGGATGCCGTTACAACATAGCCGTCCAGAACCGTGACCGGCAGGCAGGCGGGGACGCTGACAGAGATGGGCGAAACAGAATTCACAACCGTCAGTACAACCGGGACGCTGGCCTGCGCGGTTTCTGCTGCAAAGGCAGAAACCGACAGCGAGCAGAGCATCAGAACAGCCAACAGGAGAGAAAATAGTTTCTTTGTTCTCATTTTGACATTACCTCCTTCGGCCACAGGTATGCCGCGTGCAGCGCAGTCTTGACCTCCAGTGTGCCGACCGTCTTGCCATCACGGGTGGCCGTGATCGTCGCGGTGCAGGCGGCGTTGCCGTATTCCGGCGCTTCTTTCAGCGTGATGGAACTGACCGACGCGCCCGCTGCAAGGGTGATGGGATCTGCGATGAGGCTGCCGTCGGAATCTCTGCGGATCTCGATGGTATAGCTGTCCGTCTTGCTGTTGTTCTTCAATACGGCAGATACCGTCTGCTCTCCGACGATGGCGTACAGATGCGCAGGAACTTCTGCCTGAATGAGATTCTCATCCACCATTTTATTGAGGTCGCGCTGCGCATTCAGCAGATCGTCCATCGCGTAAAATACGATCTCTGTTTCCGGGAATTTGCCTGCGCGCTCTGTGATGCGGGTTTTGATTTTGTCGTAGACCTGCAGCGTCGATTCGCGGTCAAAAATGACCTTGACCGGGCCGTCCACACGGCAGGCAATGACTTCGGCTGCCGTTGTGCCATTGCTGCAATAGACCGCCGCTGTGCCGCCACCCCACACGACAAGGCGTCCGGAGATTTTTACGTTGGACAGCGTGACCTTGCCGTCCGCAACACCGTTGCCGATGATGAGATCGCCGTCAATGGACATATTCTTCAATTCGACATCTTTTGTGCGGACAAGCAGATTGCCCTTGTAGTCCTTCGTATAGCTGCCATTTTTGGTGATATAGGACTGGATGATGTTGAAATAGAGCTGTGCAAACTCGGCTCTTGTGATATAGGCCTGCGGGACAAGCCCCTGCGTGCGGCCATGCACATAACCGGCTGCGACCATTGCTTTCATGTACGGCAGCGCCCATTCGGACACTTCCTTGGCATCCGCAAACTTGGACAGATCCGTCTTTGCGTAATCATCCAGATTAAGCTGCAAAGCTCGTGCGACAACCGCAATGGCCTCCTGACGAGTGATTGCCCGATCAGGCTGCATGCTGGTGGAGGAGACACCGTTATACGTCCCCATCTGGACGGCGAGGGCTACATCTTTGTAGTACCACTTGGATTTTGCAACGTCCTTATACGCAGAAATGTCCGCTGTTTTGTAACAGCCAAAAGACCGATTTGTAATGGCTGCCATTTCCGCACGGGTCAGCAGTCCGTTGGGGTCAAGCTGCGTCCTGGATTTACCGTAAAGCAAGCCGTTATCTACAGCCGCAGACACGGCTTCGGCGTACCATGCTTTAGTGTCCACATCCTTGAAATCTGAAATGCTTGCCGCGGATGCGGAAACGGCAAGAGACAGGCAGGTCACAACAGCCAGAAACAGCGCAAGAATTCGTTTTGTTTTCAAAGTGAATCCCTCCTATGATAAAAGCTGCCGGGGGAAACAGATTCCCCCGGCGATGGATAGGTGCGGATCAGACCGCATCCCAGCAGATCACGAACAGAACGGACGCAACGGAAGCGTTGACGACAGCTTCGGAGACCGGGCTGACGATGGCGTCATACGCGATGCCGATGGAGTTTGCGCTCTGGTCGCCGTTGCCGGACATATAGCAGCCTTCGATGGCACCGTCGATGAGGGTCTGGGAAGCCGCATTCTCGGCATTGGTGAGCTGCTCTGCGCCGCCGCCAAGCGCGAGCTTGAAGCCGATCATGTTGCTGTCCACCTTGACCTTAGCAAGGCTGTCCTTGCTGCCGAATGCAGTCAGCTTCCAGCCAGCACCGGCTTCGACCTTGACATTGTCGACCTTAACTGCGCCAAAGGAATTGTTGGTGATGCGAATGTCGGTGGCCGTCGTGACCGTGCCGTCCACGCCGACTGCAATGGGGAGGATGGTCGGGATCACAACATTCATCTTCGTCGCAGCGGGATCACCGTCGAGGGTGCCATCCGAGGTGGAAGACAGGCTGACGCTGGAGGTACCGGTGCCGCCGGAGACGTCTACTGTGGTAGGTTCGGCAGCGGATGCGCCGATGGCGAGACTTGCCATGAGGCAGACAGCGAGGAGCAGGGATACGAGTTTCTTCATGTTCTTCATAGTTGGTTCTCCTTTTTCGTTTTGTTAGTTTTGGATGTTAATATGGATGATGGCCCCGGCAACACCAAGCGTTGCGCCGGAGTCAGGATCTAAGTTGGAAAAATAGGCAGTACATTCGTACTCGCCCGCAGGCAGTTCGACGTCGAGCTTTGCGCGCTCGATCTTACTGCCGACCGCAATGGCTTTGGACTCGTAGATCTTTTCGCCCGTGTCATTGCGATAGAACTCCACCTTCTGTGGATAGAGATTGTTCAGCTCGTTGACCAGCATGACGTTGCCTTCACTCTTGCCGTCCTTGAAATACGGCGCGGTGTTGCAGCTGATGTTGATCATGCCCGCCTGCACCTTGTCGTTGAGGCGCTGCTCGATTTCCTCCTGCGAGAGCGTCTCCCAACCGCCTTCAATGGCAGAATCGTCATAGACAATGCCGCTCTGCGCGGCAGGCTCCTTCGGCTCGTCCTTTTTGACGGCGAATGTGACAATTACAGCAATGACCACCAGAATGGCCAGCGCAATGAGGCTGATGTGGATGGGGCTGAGCTTTGTTTTCCGTTTGTACATGGTTGATCTCCTTTTCGTTTTTACATGATGCTTTTAGGCTGCGGCTTCAAAATAGCTCCGCGGCTTGACCGCGCAGAGGAACCGGCGAATATCGGATACCTCTGTCAAGATCGGCATTTCCGGCAGCGCATCCAATACATCCTGCCGGTAGCGGCCTCTGGCGCTGCATCGCTCATCCAAGATGGCAACCACGCAGGTGTCTGTCTCTGTGCGGATGGCGCGCCCAAAGCCCTGCTTGAGCTTGATCTGCATTTCCGGTACGATGACGCTCCGGATGAAGTCACGCAGGGCGGGATAGTTTCTCTTTTCATGCTCGTGGATGGCGTCCGGGAATGCAAACGGCAGGCGTGGAATGATGAGCAGCGACACACAGTCGCCAGGAAAGTCCATGCCCTCCCACGCAGCGCCGGTTGCCAAGAGGACGGCTCCGGGGGTGCTCTTGAATTGCCGCAGTATCTGCGGGTGGTTCCTGCGCAGTGAGAAAATTGGGACTCTTGCTGTAGCCAGCCGTTCGTTGACAGCGGATAAATCTGCGTATGAGGTAAAGAGCACAAGTGCATGACCATTTGCTGTATATAGAAGCCGCAAAATTTCTGCTGCGATCTCATCGTAATACCGCTCGGAGCTGAGACGCACGGAATATCGGGGAAAGAACAACCGGCAGTTGTCTGCATAATTGAACGGCGAGACAGCAACGGATTCCATAACTCGCGGATTGCAGCATAGCCCGCATTCGTCCTGAAACCGGCGAAAGCTGCTGCCAATGGCAAGCGTTCCGGAGGTAAGTAGGAGTGGGATCTGTTTGCTCCAGACCGTGTGCTGCATTCTGGATGTGATGTCTGCCGGGACACTGCACAGCATGAGCTTGCCGTCGTCATCCTCTGCGGTGTAGCGGATGGCGTCTGTCTTGGGGCGAAGAAACAGCACGACTTTATCGGTGAGCTGCTCCAGTGCCCGCTTTGTGGCAGGTTCCAGAAACGTGGACAGCTTTCTGCCGATCAAAAACAGCGTAGAAAGGACTCTGCTGAGATCATCATGGAGCAGCTCAACAGGATACTCCGGCGACAGCTCTGCCATCTTTTGCAGAAGCATAGAAGAAGCCGAAAACAGCCGGTCTGCTGCCAGCGCGTATCCGTCCTGCTTCAGCCGGACGACCGCGCTGCGGATCTCTCTGGCCACTAAGGTCGTGCCAAACATTTCCCGCGCCGTTTCCGGCAGCTTGTGCGCTTCATCCACAATGACTGTGCAGGCATCCGGGAGGATGGGCTTTAAGCCGTTTTCCCGGTGCATACAGTCTGCCAGCCAGAGGTTCTGGTTGCAGATCTGGAACAAATACCGTTTCTGCCCGCACTCGGTCAAATGCCGACGATAGCGGCAGTCCGGGTGTTTGCAGTCACAAAACTGCGGAACGCAGACACGCTCGCGGTCGAAGCTGCTGAGTTTCTGTGTTTCATCCAGATCCAGAACATCCCGCAGGGAATAAAGTTCTTTCTTCTGCATGACGTTTTTCCCGTTCGGGCGCTGTTGCAGGTGCTGGCGCAGCCGCTCGTCACAGACATAGTGACTCTTGCCCTTGCGCAAGGCGGCAAGAATGGGTGTTGTGATATGCGGATCGTCCGACAGCGCATCCGACAGGAACGGCAGATACTCCCGCACAATGGCGTTCTGGAGGGCGATGCTGGAGGTTGCAATGATGACCGGCTGGAACGGAAGCCCGTCTACCAGCCTGCTGTGGCTGTACACGATGGCAGCGGTTAAGTACGCATAGGTCTTTCCAATACCGGTCCCGGCGTCGCTCAGTGCAATGCGGTTTTCAAACATGGCGTCCAGCATGGTGTGGCTGAGACGGATCTGCTCCGGCCGCTCTGTCATGCCGTGCGCGGGGAGAATGGTTTTGAAGATGTGGTCGAGTTCGGTATGTGCGTTTTTTCTGGTAAGTTCGTTGATCATGATTTTTCATCCTATCTTCACGCCCTTTCCAAAGGCCCATAGAGCGCAGCAGATCCTTTGTACACCAGCCGATGCAAGGAGACGCCCGCCCATACGGACAGCCGTCGCACTCGTTGACGGCGGCAGACGGCTTCTGCGCCGAAATATAATAGCAGCCGGTTTTGCCGCGGTAGGTGCAGCCCTCTGTCTGCTTCCAGAAATAGCAGTACCGGCAGTCTTTCGGTTTGTCCTCTGTATGTCCGTTCATTGCTTTCGCCTCCATTCCCGCCCATACCGGGCAACAAAAAAGCGCATCCTCCGGCTCCGTCGTGGAGCAAGTGGGTGTGCTATGTATATTAAGTTTTCCCGTATTATATTTGAATTTGGATGTCCAACTCCGTAGATAAAATGATATTGACTTTGATGCTGATTTCTCCTAAAATATCCGCAAGGGAAATGATACCTAACGCCTTTATTAGCTATTTCTAATTTTCTTCTAACACGGCGTCATTTTTTCTAACAATCAGGACTTATCTATTGCAATCCCGATTTGACTCGAACTAACTTCTAGCAATTATAACCGTCTGGTTTTCGCGTTTTTTCGCGCGGATTTTGAACAAATCTTGACAAGAATTGTCTCAGAGGGAAATGATACATTTCTGCTCCTAAGCGAAGGGTCGGACGTTCGAATCGTCTCTGGGGTGCCAAAAACCCGGGAATCTGAGAGATTCCCGGGTTTCTTTTTATTTGGCGGCATTTTTTGCACGCGCGGAATAGAGCAGCGCTCCGGCGGCATTTGTCAGGGGGACGGCGAGAATGACGCCGATCGCGCTGGAGACGGAACTGATGAGCTCAATGGCAATGTAGCTGGACGCCATCAGCTGATACCACGAGAGATTCAGCGAGTAGAGATAGAGGATCAGCACCATTCCGCTGCCGAGAATCGCAAGGATCAGCGTATTGGTCATCGTACCGACCATATCACGTCCGATGTTCATGCCGGAGCGCCACAGCGCCCGCGCAGAGAGGTCGGGATCGACTGCCTTCAACTCAGACTGCGCCGAGGCAATGGACATTGCAACGTCCATGACCGCGCCCAATGCGGAAATGATGACGCCTGCAACAAGCAGCCCTCTGATGTGAACGGGTGTGCCCGTCTGACGGAGCTGGAGAAGCGCTTCGGCATCGGTCGCGCGCAGGCCGTCCAGATGCAGCAGCTTCTGGGTCAGGATGCCGAAGAGCATGGAAAACGCGACGCCGCCGATCGTGCCGATGCACGCGCAGAGGACTTTTTTGCTGCATCCGCCCAGAATGACGAAGCACACGACCGCGACCAAAGAACAAAGCAGGAATGCGGTGGGGATCGGCAGCCAGCCTTTCATCAAAAGCGGCAGGAAGACCATCAGGATCACGACCATGGTGAGGATCAGGCCGAGCACGGATTTCGCGCCGGTGCGGCCGCCCACCGCAATCGTCACCAGAACGAATATGCCGAGTATCAGAAAGACAATGGGCGTCCGGTTGTACTCATACACGGTGGCCGTGTGGTCGCCGTTTGCATAGGTGTTGATGCTCAGCACAACGCTCTGCCCGACCTTCGCAGGCTCGCCGTAGATGGGGCCGACAAAACCGGAAACCAGCATCGTTTCGCCTTTGTACTGACCGGAGGTGACCTTGACAAGGAGCTTCTGGTCGCCGCGGTAGGCATTTTCCGCCACCTCGCTGACCTCGCAGTTGTCCATCAAAATCTCGACAACGCGGCCTTTTTCATACTCCGCGTATTCGGTTGGCTTTATCGTATTTTCTTCCGCATCATGCGCATAGAAATACAGCGCCGCAAATATCCCAAGAATCAGCACAACGACCAGCACAGACGCGGCAGCAGTGCGATTGGAACGGCTTATAGAATTGTTCTTATTTTTCATTTCATACCCCTACCCGGTAAAATACATTCTGTCAAACAGGCATCCGCCGGGCGGATACTTGCTTGAAAGAAGGTATCTATGTGAATGGCGCTTGTCCCACCCTGCGCGAGCGCAGGGTGGGACGTTTGATTTTTCAGTTTTGCAGACTTACTTCAGCTTTGCGTAGACAACCAGAATCTTCACGGACTCGCAGCGCTTGATGTCATCGTGCGGTGCAAGATACAGGCCGATTCGGTTCCAGTGGCGCGTGCCGCTGACGATACCCTGCTCGACAGCCCATGCAAATGCGTTCTGAGCCCATGTGGGGATGCTGTCCGCATCCTTGAAGGAGCTGAGGTCCGCATTGGACGCCGGCTCGCCTGCCAGACGCCAGATCATGGTAACCATCTGCTCACGGGTGACCAGTGCATCCGGAGCAAACTTGCCGTTGCCAAGGCCGTTGCTGATGCCGTTCTGTTCAGCCCAAGCGATGGCGTCCTGATACCATTCGCGCGTGGTATCCGTGAAGGAGGGCTTGCCGGACACTGCGGGAGAACCGGCCAGGCGGTACAGCAGCGTGACCAGCTCCGCACGGGTCAGACCCGCCTGCGGACGGAAGTTGCCGTACTGATCGCCCTCGACCAGACCGTTTCTGGCAGCGGTCATGACATAGTCATAGTACCATGTGCCCTTTGCCACATCAGCGAACGGATTGGAGGACGGTCTGCCGCTGCCCGGAATGACGATCACGCCGGGATTCGGCTTGACCTCGGGCTTCTCGGGCTCGGTGGGGTTGGTGCTCTCCTTGCAGATGATCTCTGCGCGGTTTCTGACACGCAGACGTGCATGGCTGTCGTTCTCGATGGCATAGGTGTCGTCGTAGGACGCAAGACCGGTTGCCTCAATGGAGCAGCCGACCTTCAGACCGGCAATCTCCATCTGGCTGCAAATGTAGCCGTCGATGAATACTCTTGCAACCTCGCCGCTCTCGTCCTTCACATAGATGGACTCAGGCAGGCCGCTGGCCTCGGTGATCTTCGTCACAGTGCCCTTGATCGTTGCAAGCAGGCCTTCCTTGGAGCGGTTGTTGAGCTGTGCCGCCGTGATGACGGTCGGCTCGACCGGCGTGGTCTCGCCCAGCTTTTCAGCCGAAACGACCTGAAGCTCCGCTTCACCCTGGAAGAAGTGCGTCGTGGCGGTCACGCGGACAACGTCACCCAGCTTGAAATCACCAGAGATCGGGAAGCAGCAGACGCCGCCCGTTGCGTCCTGCACATAGATGCAGTCAAAGAACGCGGTGGTCTTGTCATAGCCGGAGGCATTCGAGGTGACAACGCCTTCGATGGTGTACTTGTAGCCGGACTCCGTCTGCTTGCGCACCTCGGCAATCGGGGTGACCTTCACAGGATTGATTGCCTTGAAGATGTTCTGCAGCAACGCATTGTTGCCGTTGGCTGCGGGGATCTGCAGATCGAAGTCATTCATGAACGTAGAGCCGGAAACAACGATCAGGCCCTTGCCGGGCAGCTGCTCGGAAGCCATGACGAGCAGACGCGCGTCATTTTCCGCGTATGCGTACTTCGGCGTTGTTTCGCCGCCAAGGCCGTCGCCGTCCTTGTCAACGGAGGTGCCGGCTGCATTCGCAAAGAGCATGGCTGCAACCGTTGCGGGGATCTCGCTGGAGACTGCGCCGGTGGCATCGACCGCGTAGATCGTAGAACCGCCGTAGTAGGAGATGCCGGTGGTGAGGCCCTGCACCAGCTTGCTGCTGCCGAAGCTGTTCAGCGTCAGCGCGAAGGAGGTGTCTTCATACAGGCCGTCGTCGGACAGACGCAGAGACGAGCCGAGCTTCTCAAGCAGCGCATTCTGTGTTGCAGCCGTGTGCTTTGCACCGGGAAGCTGGTCGTTGGTATCGCCAACGCCGGAGATCAGCAGGACGCCGCCGGCGGCGTTGAACTCAGCCAGCGCCTTGAGCTCCGTTTCAGTGTAGTCCTTGCCTTCCGCAACACGGCGGGAGGGCGGCGTGATGACCAGAGCCGCGTATTTGCCGTCCTTGCAGGCGGCGATCAGCTTCTCAGAGGTGTCCAGCATGTCAACGCGAACCGTAGAGTCGGCAGCAATCGTCGTGAAGTTGCCCATCAGGCCCTTGTTGTAGCCGGAAACATACTCGTTGTTGTGCGAAGCGTCAACGCCGACATAGGCGAGGCTGCTGACGTCCTGCACATCAAGATTGACGGCGGCGGAGAAGGTGTACTCCTTGCCTTCCATCTCGACCACGACCGTCACGGTGATGGTCGTCTTCTTTGCAAGCTCGGTAACGTACTTCCAGTCGATGCTCACGGAGCTGTCGGCAGAAAGGACGCGCGGCGTGGTGTCGGTAAAGAGGACCTTGGAGCCTTCGGTGGTGTAGACAACGCTCTTGATCTGCGCGTCGGAGCTTTCCTTGTTGTAAAGCTTCGTCGTGAGCGTGACCGTTTCACCGACAATGGGGTTGGTGGAGTCCGCAGTCATCTCGGTGATGCCGAGCTGCAGGCTTTCGCCGACCCAGACAGGTGCGGTGACCGCCAGATCGCCGTCGGCCTCCGTGACCTTGACATAATAGTAGGAATATTCGGGCTTGAGTTCTACCGTAAGGATACCGGCTGCAAGCTCTGCGGGATCGTCCCAAGTGTAGGCGACCTTACCGGAGTTGACGATCAGCTCCACCTTGGAGATGGAGTCCTGCTCGTCCGGATCCATGACGGAAACATCAAACTTCAGCATCTCGGGAACCGATTCAATGATGGTGCCCATCGGCAGGTCATTGACCGTATAGCCGAGCTCAAGGTTCTTATCCTCCGTTGCGTAGACACGGTAGTTGCGGATCGCATCGTAGATGCCCTCCTCCGTGGCCTGCTCAACAAAAAGGACGTCGCGGGCATCGTTGGCGTTGCCCCACTTTGCCTTGTGGTTGTCCTGGTTGTTGGACGGAGCCAGATGCCAGCCCTTGTCCAGTGCCAGCGTGTAC
>ERZ832317.5890-NODE-5890-length-10634-cov-4.053786_pt1 | contig 10634 bp, 5 predicted proteins | sample MGYA00519695_ERZ832317 | MGnify/ENA primary metagenome ERZ832317 (study PRJEB31850, sample SAMEA3708726) | human gut metagenome | biome: human gut; feature: human-associated habitat; material: faeces | place: China | collected 2014 ...
GCGGCCTGTGTATAATCATAATTTTCTGTCTGAACCAGACGGGAGGTTAATCCTGTTGCTGCAAGAATTTCTTTTGCATTTCGCTCTGTGCCGGATTCCGAGGCACCGATACTGATATGTTTTCCCTGCAAATCATCGAGTGAATAAATGGATGAGTCTGCACGGACAACAATTTGGCAGGCTTCTGTATAGAGACCGGCAATGGCACTGTAGTCTTTACAGATGTTACCATCAAATGCACCGGTTCCCTCATAGGCATCCTGAATTAAATCAGCCTGTGCAATCGCTAAATCGATATAGTGATTGGACAGCAATCGGATATTAGCGGTGGAACCTGCGGTGTTTTTAACTTCATAAGAATAATTTTCGTTCTCTTTACTAAGAATTCCGGTGAAACTATTGGCGAACGTATAATACATACCGCCAACGCCGGCAGCCCCAAAACGAATGTTTCCCGTATCACTGGAACAGCCGTTTAGCAGCACTAACAATAAACTAAGCAGAATGCATAATATTTTTTTCATGTGATGTTATTTCCTTTCTTTTGTAGGTATAATTTATTTTACATGATATTTGAGAAATTGCAAGAAATCCATTTTTTTGCCGTTTTTTGCTTAGAAAAATCTGATTTTTCGTAAGGATATACCGTTTGTTCCTTTTCAAAAAACTTAAATATATGTATAATTATATCGTTATTTTTCACAGAATGCGGTATATTATTGAGGAGGAATCAAGATGCGAAAACTGGATATGGCATGGATCAACGGGAATATTTATACTGCAGATGATAAATTTTCCACAGTCGCTGCATTCGGGGTGTCGGGAGACAGATTTAGTGTTGTTGGTAGTACAGAGGAGGTTCTTGAAAATTGTGATGAACACACGAAGATCATAGATCTTCAGGGAAAAACAGTACTGCCTGGATTGATCGATGCCCATCTTCACATTACCAATACAGGTGCTATGAAGCTGAACCTGAATCTGGTATCGAAACAAAAGCAGGAGATCCTGGACATGGTTGCCGATGCTTACAGCAGTGCAAAAAAAGGAGAGTGGATCATTGGACGGGGATGGATCAATGATACATGGGATGATCCATCATTTCCTAGCAAAGAGGATCTGGATGCTGTGGCGCCGGATTCACCGGTATACCTTACAAGAGCCTGCGGACATGCTGCATGGGCGAATACAAAGGCATTTGAAACAGCAGGGATCACAAAGGATACACCAGACCCAGCAGGGGGAGAATTTTTACATAAGCAGGATGGAAGTCTCCTTGGTGTGGTTACTGATCAGGCGCAGGATCCATTTAATAAAGCGATACCATCGTATACAAAGGAACAGATCCAGAAGATCGTATTGCTGGCCCAGCAGGAATTCTTTTCAAATGGTTTAACATCTGTTCAGGATGCCGGCTCACCGGAAGAGTGGGTGGAAGCATGGCAGGAATTATATGAAAAAGAGCGTCTGAAATTAAGGATCTATGTAAGTATGCGTGTACTGGGACGTCCGAATTACCAGGAACTGATGGAAGGCTCTTTAAAATTCTTTAAGAAGGGACTCCGCATTGGTATGTATGACAATCGTCTTACAGCCAGAGCCTATAAGATATCCCTTGATGGATCTTTAGGAGCCAGAAGTGCATGGATGTTAGAGGACTATGAAGACCAGCCAGGTCATAAAGGAAATGGAAAGTGGACAAATGACCAGTTGTATTCTGTATTGTATGAGGCGCGAAGGGCTGGTTTCCAGACCTGGTGCCATGCAATTGGAGATGCAGCTAACCGTCAGTGCCTGGATGTATATGAACAGCTTTTAAAGGAGCTTCCAGATAAAGATGCGCGACTCAGAAGTGAGCATGCCCAGATCATTGCTCCGGAAGACATAGAACGCTTCCGCAAACTGGGGGTTATACCTACTCATCAGACTGTATTTTTACGGACGGATAAAAATGTAGCAGATGCACGTCTGGGAGCAGAGCGCATAAAAGGTGCATATGCATGGAGAACATTGATCGACCAGGGAAATCCTTTACCAAACGGAACGGATTCACCGGTAGAAAGCTGCAATCCATTTTTAAGCATGTATTGTGCGGTAACAAGAAAAGATGAGCATTTAAAACCGGAAGGAGGATGGCATCCACAGGAAGCAATGACCCGGGAGGAAGCACTGCGCTCTTATACAAATTGGGCGGCCTACGCAGCATTTGAAGAGCAGTTAAAAGGCAGTATCGAGCCGGGAAAACTGGCAGATTTTGTTGTGATCGACCGTGACTATATGAAATGCCCGGAAGAAGAAATAAAAGATATCTGCTCCCTGCAGACAGTTGTTGGCGGAGAAGTCGTATATGAAACAAAGTAAAGGAGAATCAGGTATGGAGAAGACAAAAGAAGAAAAAAAGGGGTTGTTTTTCCGGTTTATTAATGGTGTTGAGGTTATTGGTAATAAACTGCCGCATCCATTTTATCTGTTTACGATCCTGATCGTGGTGGCAATTGTTCTTTCTGTGATATTTGCAGGTGTTTCTGTGACTTATGAAAGTGCATCTTCCAAAGGAACAGGCGGGGAAATTGTAACAGTTACTATAAAGAACCTGTTAAATAAAGAGACCATAAATTATGTAACACAGAATTTATACAGTATTTATTATAACTTTTCACCAATGATGATGATGGGCCTGCTGATGCTGTCCATCGGACTGGCAGAACAGGTGGGACTGTTCGGTGCGTTTATTAAGAGAACGATCGCAGGTGTACGTCCCGCATTTGTATTTGCCATTGTTTCATTTATTGCGATCAATGCAAATACAGCCTCTAATGCAGGTATCTTAGGCTGTACAGCAGTAGCAGCGGCGGTATTTGCTTCAATGGGGTATAATCCGTGGCTGGGCATTATTTTGGCATATGCGGCAGGTAATGCCGGAATGTCTGCCAATGTATTTGTTGGAAATCTGGATGTACTGTTAAGTGGTATCAATGAATCTGTATGTTCTTCTCTGGGAATTGACACCTCTACTGTACATGTACTCCAGAACTGGTATTTTATGTTTGCATGCGCCATTGTCCTGACATTGGTATTTACCCTGGTAACAACAAAATTTGTCAGAGGCTTTATCGGTGAAGCAAAGGATTTAAGTCTTATCCAGATTGGCTCTTCAGATAAAGATTTATCTCCCCTGGAGCATAAGGCACTCCGGAATACAGCGATCGCAGCAGTTATTTACCTGGCATTACTGGTCATCATATGCATTCCGCAAAATTCTGTTTTCCGTGCAGATGATGGAAGCCTTGTTCCCAACTCTCCGTTATTAAAGAGTGTGTTAACACTGTTATTTTTATTCTTTATGGTTACAGGAATTGCCTATGGACGTACAACTGGTGCTTTAAAAGACTGGAATTCCCTGCCTAAGATGCTTGCAGGCAGTATTAATTCCATGGTTAATTTCATGGTTATCGCACTTCCGGCCTCCTTATTTATTTACCTGTTTAATGCATCTAATATTCCGACTGCATTAGGTGCTGCAGGCGCTGAATGGATAAAAACATCAGGTATCAATGGATTTGGCCTTATTGTATTTATTGTATTTTTCTCTACATTTTTAAATTTATTTATGACTTCCGGATCTTCAAAGTGGATGATCCTGGCACCGATCCTGATCCCAATGCTTTATGCGATCGGCTTTAGCCCGGCTTTAACTACAGTAGCATACCGCATCGGAGATTCTGCTACCAATGCGATCGCACCGATCTCTTCTGATGTGGCACTGATCGTAGGACTTCTCGGTAAGTATAATACAGACAAGAGTAAAACACCGGGTATGGGAACGGTTTTTGCAGGCTGTATGCCATATGCAATAGCGACTATGATCACGGAACTGCTCATATTAGGTGTCTGGTGGGCATTTAACCTGCCTCTTGGCCCTGGTGTTACTATGTTTATCAAGTAAAGAGAGGAGAGAATAATATGGAGATGCCTGTTTTCACTATCCGTGGTAAAAACCACAGAGAACGTGGAGTAGATTATGGAGTTCAATGTAAAGAACTGATACAGGGAGTATTGGAGCGCTATATCCGGTTTTTTAATGGCGGGCACACGGCGGTAAGCTGGGATGAAGCAAAAGTGATATCCAAAGAATTTCTTCCTTTTATCCATTCTTACTCACCGGAACTTTTAGATGAATTAGAAGGGATCGCCCAGGGCGCAGATGTAGAGTTTGATGACCTTTTAACCTTAAATTCACGGTCAGAGGCTATGACTCTGGTACGCAGACCCCCTTCTGATAAGGAGGAACTGGATGGCTGTTCCAGCGTTGCAGTATTGCCGGATGCTTCTGCTAATGGACATACGATCCTGGCACAGAACTGGGACACTTACACATGGCAGGAATATGGCACCGTGATCTTACAGATTCTTAGAGATGACGGTCCGGATCTGATGATCGTTACAGAGGCAGGACAGCTTGCCAGATATGGCATGAACCAGGCAGGAATTGCCCTGGGAGTCAACAGTCTGCAAAAAACATATAATCCTGAAGTTTTTGGAATCCCATCTGTATTTATCCGCCGTAAATTTTTGGAACAGGATCGTTATGTTGATGCAGTGAATCAGATATTCGGAGCGGAATCGATGCTTCCAATGTATTATGTGGCAGCTTATTGCGGTGGTGATGCCATGGGATTTGAAAAACTAAAGGACGGACAGCTGGTGCTGTATCCGGAAAATGGCCTGATAGCCCATAGTAACCATATCCGCCATCCTCATTATGCATACCAGGTGGATGCTCTGGGGGGAACTTTATATCGTGACAGGAGAATTTTAAAACATCTTCAGCCTAAAGCAGGTGCAGTCACCATGGAAGATATAAAGGATGCTTTTAAGGATCATTTTGGATATCCTTTCAGTGTTTGCAGACACGGTGATAGCAGAAAGACAGAGCTGAACCGGATCAGTACGCTTGGGTGTATCCTTATGGATGTGACAGACCGCCGCATCTGGGTATGTAAAGGAACCCCATGTTGTGGGGAATTTAAAGAATATATGTGGGAACGTCCGCATAAAAAATCTGACTGGGATCAGATAGAAAAATGGTGAAATAAAAATGAAGGATTTCAGGGCAGTAAAAACTGAATTGGCTTGTTACGCAGTGATTATTTTTGCAGCATTTTTAATGGGGTTTGCAATAAAAAACCTTTATGATCCTGTGAACCTTGTTACCGGCGGAGTATCCGGCGTGGCGATCATATTCAAAAGTCTGTTTAATATACCCTTGTGGCTGACAAATACATTGCTGAATATTCCATTATTTCTGGTTGCCTGGCGTTTGAAAGGATGGAATTTTATTAAAAGGACATTTATAGCAACTGTGTCCTTGTCAGTTTCTTTGTATGTTTTGCCGGAAATGACCATTGCCGGAGATGATATCTTTTTATCAGCTTTATTTGGCGGTATTCTTTCCGGAGTTGGAACAGGGATTTTATTTGCAGTACATGCCACTACAGGGGGCACGGATATGCTTGCAGCCCTGCTTCATCTGAAGATCCGTCAATATTCTGTATCTCAGATCATGCAGGTCCTTGATGCAATGGTAGTACTGGCAGGTGCTTCTGTATTTGGACTGGGATCAGCATTGTATGCGATGATAGCAATCTATGCAGTGTGCCGCGTATCAGATGGAATTTTAGACGGTCTGAATTTTTCAAAGCTTGCAATCATTATTTCTGAACGCAGTAAAGAGATCGCAGGCTCGATCATGAAAAATATGGAGAGAGGTGTTACTGCTGTAAAGTCAGTAGGAATGTATTCCGGGACAGAAAGGGACATGCTGTTTTGTGTTGTTCCCAGAAAAGAGATCATCTGGCTTCGGGATATTGTCCGGGAATATGACAAGCAGGCGTTTCTTATTGTAAGTGATGTGAAGGAGGTATTCGGAGAAGGTTTTATTGAAGATATTTCCCCAAAATAAAAGATAATCAGAAATAACAGAAGGCTGTTTTCAGGTCATTCAATTTAAACGGACATGCCTGCTGACGCAGGCATCACCATTCATGAAAGCCGATTGCTCCGCACCTTTGGTGCTCCCGCAATCGTCGCCAGCATTCGCAATCCGCGCTATCGCGCTCCTTGCTCATACCGGCTTACCCGTCCGATACCCGTGAATTCGCTCATGCAAGCATGGCTCATTCGCGGCTGCCGTCCGGGACTTTCATAGTAAATGATCTGAAAGCAGCCTTTTATGATCATGGTAAGATCATGATAAACGCAGTGCCCAGTCTCTGCAGTCCCATACATCTGTAGCCAGACCTTCATAAAAATCCGGTTCATGGCAGATGAGAAGGATGCTTCCTTTGTAAGCCTTTAAGGCACGTTTTAATTCTTCTTTTGCGTCTACATCCAGATGGTTAGTAGGTTCGTCTAAAAGAAGGACATTGGTTTCACGGTTGATCAGTTTGCACAGGCGCACTTTGGCCTGTTCACCGCCGCTTAATACGCGGACCTGGCTTTCAATGTGTTTTGTGGTCAGACCGCATTTTGCAAGGGCAGAGCGCACCTGATACTGGGTATAAGACGGGAATTCCTTCCAGATCTCATCCAGACAGGTAGTCGTATTGCCGGGAGCCATTTCCTGTTCAAAATATCCGATGGACAGATAATCCCCCAGCTCCACAGAGCCGGAAAGAGCCGGGATCAGTCCCAGGATACTCTTTAAGAAGGTGGTCTTTCCGATTCCGTTGGCTCCGATGACTGCGATCTTTTCGCCCCGTTCCATGGAAAAATCCAGGGGCTTTGACAAGGGCTCGTCGTAGCCGATGACCAGGTCCTTTGTCTCAAAAATGATCTTTCCTGCTGCCCTGGCATTTAAGAAATGGAATTCTGGCTTGGGCTTTTCCTTTACCAGCTCGATGACCTCCATCTTATCCAGCTTTTTCTGCCTGGACATGGCCATATTCCGGGTGGACACCCGCGCCTTGTTTCTGGCCACAAAGTCCTGGAGCTCGGCGATCTCCTGCTGCTGCCGCTTATAGGCGGCCTCCAGCTGGCTCTTCTTCATCTCGTACACCTCTAAGAATTTATCATAATCGCCCACATACCGGTCCAGCTTCTGGTTTTCCATATGATAGATCAGATTTACCACGCTGTTTAAAAATGGAATGTCGTGGGAGATCAGGATAAAAGCATTTTCATACTCCTGGAGATACCGCTTCAGCCATTCGATATGCTGGGCGTCCAGGTAGTTGGTGGGCTCGTCCAGAAGAAGGATGTCCGGCTTCTCCAAAAGCAGCTTTCCCAGGAGCACCTTGGTCCTCTGGCCTCCGGAAAGCTCGTCCACGTCCTTATCCAGTCCGATCTCATCCAGGCCAAAGGCCCGGCCGATCTCCTCCACCTTGGAGTCGATGATATAAAAGTCATGGGCCATCAGAAGGTCCTGGATGGTCCCCAGCTCCTCCATCATGGAATTCATCTCCTCCCCGGAAGCCTCTCCCATATGGTCGCAGATCTGGTTCATCTTTTCTTCCATCTCAAATAAAAAGGAAAAGGCGCTCTTTAACACCTCCCGGATGGTCATTCCCTTTTCCAGGACCGTATGCTGGTCCAGGTATCCCACACGGACGTTTTTCGCCCACTCCACCTTTCCTTCATCCGGCATCAGCTTATCGGTGATGATGCTCATGAAGGTGGATTTCCCCTCTCCGTTGGCCCCGATGAGGCCGATGTGCTCGCCCTTTAAAAGCCGGAACGACACATCCGTAAAAATGGCCCGGTCTCCGAAGCCATGGCTTAAGTGCTCTACGTTTAATATACTCATCTGAAAACTCCTTGTTCAATATTCCTCTTATATAAAAGATCCGCGCAGACCGCGCACGCCCTCCATTTTACACGAAGGGCCGGAGGAAAGCAAGAGGCGGTTTCTGCGCTATAAAAAGAGAGCACGGCAGCTTCCGTGCCATGCTCTCTGTAACCGTTTTTATATCGAAGATCCAGCGCTTCCCCATCAGCCGTCGATGCTGTAATTGGGAGCTTCTTTTGTGATGTGGATATCATGGGGATGGCTCTCACGGAGGGCAGCAGCCGAAATCTTCACAAACTGGCTGTTCTCCTGGAGCTCCTTGATGTTGTGGGCGCCGCAGTAGCCCATACCGGCCCTTAAGCCGCCTAACATCTGGAACACCGTATCCTCCACATAGCCCTTGTAGGCCACACGGCCTTCCACGCCCTCCGGCACCAGCTTTTTGGCGTCGGACTGGAAGTAGCGGTCCTTGCTGCCGTTTTCCATGGCGGCAATGGAGCCCATTCCGCGGTATACCTTATATTTTCTTCCCTGGTAAAGCTCGAAGGTTCCCGGGCTCTCGTCGCAGCCTGCGAACATACTTCCCATCATGCAGACGCTTCCACCGGCAGCCAGAGCCTTTGTCACATCTCCGGAGTACTTGATGCCGCCGTCTGCGATGATCGGGATCCCGTATTCCCTTGCAACCTCATAGCAGTCCATAACGGCAGATACCTGGGGAACGCCGATACCGGCAACCACACGGGTGGTACAGATGGAACCAGGTCCGATCCCGACCTTGACAGCGTCCACACCGGCCTCGATCAGGGCTCTTGTAGCCTCACCCGTTGCAACGTTACCGGCGATTACCTGAAGATCCGGGAATTTCTCCTTGATCATCTTCACGCAGCGGATCACGTTGGCAGAATGACCATGGGCAGAGTCTAATACGATCACGTCCACCTTGGCGTTCACAAGGGCCTCCACGCGTTCCAGCACGTTGGCGGTGATTCCCACGGCAGCGCCGCAGAGCAGTCTTCCGTGTGCATCCTTAGCGGAATTGGGGTATTTGATCTGCTTCTCAATATCCTTAATGGTGATAAGTCCCTTTAAATTAAAGTCATCGTCCACGATGGGCAGCTTCTCCACCCTTGCTTTGGCAAGGATCTTCTTGGCCTCCATCATGGTGATTCCCTCTTTGGCTGTGACCAGGTTTTCAGAGGTCATGCATTCCTTGATCTTCTTGGAAAAATCCTCTTCAAATTTCAGGTCGCGGTTGGTGATGATGCCGACTAATCTTTTACCCTCTGTGATCGGAACGCCGGAGATCCGGAATTTTCCCATCAGCTCGTCTGCATCCTTTAATGTATGTTCCGGGGATAAATAAAATGGGTCTGTGATTACTCCGTTCTCTGAACGCTTAACCTTGTCAACCTCTTCGGCCTGCGCTTCGATTGACATGTTTTTGTGAATGATCCCGATACCGCCCTGTCTTGCCATTGCAATGGCCATGCGGTGTTCTGTTACCGTATCCATTCCCGCACTCATAAAAGGAATGTTCAGTTTGACTTTCTTAGTCAGGTACGTGGATACGTCAACCTGATTGGGAATTACTTCTGAATATGCCGGCACCAGCAGCACATCGTCAAATGTAATGCCTTCTCCAATGATCTTACCCATTCTAAGGTTCCCTCTCTTTCTTAAGTTTCGCTGGAATTTATCTGTTCCTTTTAGCTATTTCATAGAGTATATCAGTTTTGTATCTTTTGTGCAACAGGGGATTTATACTATTTTTTTGGTTCTTTTATTACCTCTTCTTATATATTTCTCCCAAATTCTCCAGAAAAGCCCTGTTTTCTTCCCTTTTTTTCACACAGATCCGATAATGATCCCCGGAAAGTCCCTGGTAATCGCCGCATCTGCGGATCAGGATCCCGCGGGATAAAAGGGACTCATAAAGCTCTCCCCCGTCCCCTCTGTCTGTCCTCTTAAATAAAAGGAAATTGGCCTCCGAAGGAAATACATAAAAGCCCAGCCTTTGCAGGCCTTCCCTTAAATATTCCCGCTCCCGGCTTATGAGCTTCCGGGCTTCCCGGAGGTAGGGCTCCCGCTCTGCTCCAAAGGCCGCGCACCCGGCCTCCTGGGCCGGTATGGACACGTTCCAGGGCTGGCTCTGGCTCTGCATCTTAAGCCGCAGCTCTCCGTCTGCCAGGAATCCGTACCCCAGGCGGAGTCCTGCCATGGCAAAGGATTTGGTAAACGCCTTCAGTAAAAAAATATTCTTTTCTCCTTCCCGCACCAGATCCAGTACCGAATCCCTCTCATCCTCCTCCGCCAGATCCAGGAAGCACTCGTCCACCACTGCAAGGATCCCCTGAACGGTGCAGAACTCCAGGATCCGGCGGATCTCCTCTCCCGGCGTCAGCCTTCCGGTCGGATTGGCCGGATTGCACAAAAAGATCATATCCGGCCTGGCGCTCTTTAAAAAATCCAGATACCGGTCTGCCGGAAGAGAAAAATCATCCTCCTCCTTCAATGGAAAAAACAGGACCTCCGCCCCCACAGATGAAAGAGCCGCTTCATACTCTGTAAACGACGGAGCCGTCAAAACAGCCCGCCTGGGAGATACGGCCCGGACGATCCCGAAGATCAGCTCCGCAGCCCCGTTTCCAAACACAAGGGTTTCCTCCTGCACGCCGTAAAATCCGGCTGCCAGCCTCCGGAGCCTCCTGCACCGGCTGTCCGGATAGCGGGCGCTTTCCTCCACCCCGTCCATGGCCGCCTGTTTGATAAAATCCGGCATTCCCAGTGGATTGATGTTAATGGAAAAATCCATCCGTATTTTTTCGTTCCTGTACACATCCCCGCC
>ERZ832317.5892-NODE-5892-length-10633-cov-3.215164_pt1 | contig 10633 bp, 9 predicted proteins | sample MGYA00519695_ERZ832317 | MGnify/ENA primary metagenome ERZ832317 (study PRJEB31850, sample SAMEA3708726) | human gut metagenome | biome: human gut; feature: human-associated habitat; material: faeces | place: China | collected 2014 ...
ATGCCGAAAAGATTGGCAGTGACATCCGTATCCTCGGTGAGCCGAAGACCATTGATAACGACCTTGTAAACACCGACCATACTCCCGGATTCGGAAGTGCTGCCCGCTACGTAGCCTCCACCGTCCGTGAGATCACCCTGGACGCCTGTGTCTACGAGAAAAAATCCGTCACTATCATCGAGATCATGGGACGTCACGCAGGCTGGCTCACCGGAGCTGCTGCCCTTGCCCGGAAATACGTCGGAGACAATCCGCTTCTCATTTATCTTCCGGAAACCAATTTCGATGTAGAAGAATTTCTCCTGAAAGTTAATGCTGCCTTTGAGAAAAATGCGAACTTCTCCACGTCTTCATAGATATTTCCATATGGCTTAAAGCCTGCAAAATAATACTCGTTATCTATGAAATAAAAAAGGATTCCCTCATATTTCATCTGAAGAATTCCTACATATTGTTTTCTCCAGTTCAGATCCATATAGAAATGAAGTCTGTAAGAAAGTTTATCTTTCCATTCGTCTTTCATGCACATATACTTTGGAAGCATAACACGTACATCGTATTTGTTCTTATCAAAATATTTTGGTAGTGATCCCACTACATCGGCTAATCCTCCTGTTTTGATAAACGGAACTGATTCAGATGACACAAATAATACTTTTTTCATTTAACACCCTCCTTACTCTCGCGGCTTATTTATAATTATACCGCAATTTCATCCGTTTGAAAAGAATTATCTGCGCTTTGATTTCAGTCTGATCGTGTCTGCGACCAGAGCAATAAATTCAGAATTGGTCGGTTTTCCTTTCCCGTTACTTACTGTGTAACCGAAAAGAGCTTCTAAGGTATCCAGCTTTCCCCTGCTCCATGCAACCTCGATCGCATGGCGGATCGCCCGTTCAACACGGCTCGATGTGGTCTGGTTCTTTTTCGCGACTGTCGGATACAGGATCTTTGTGATCGCATTTAAAACTTCCATATCGTCAACCGCCATCAGAATGGAATCCCTCAGATAATGATACCCTTTTATATGTGCCGGGATTCCGATTTCATGGAGCAGTTCTGTCACCTGTGTTTCCAGGTCCTCCTCAGAAGGTTCCGCATATACGGTATAATCTGTGTAAGGCGCTACACTCTTTTCCGCATGTCCGGAGCTTTTGATCCGCTGAAGGATTGTTTCATTGCGAAATGGTTTCAGGATGTAGTAGGCTGCTCCTTTTTCGAAGGCATCTTCCGTGATCCTCTCCTGTCCAATCGCAGTTACAATAATAAAATTCGGCTGTTTCTTTACTGTTTTATCTGCGCCTATCATTTCCATCACACTGATTCCATCCATTTTCGGCATAATTAGGTCAAGAAGTACAACGTCAGGCTGTTTATCTCTTATAATGTGATAAATATCTTCTCCGTTCCTGGCTTTTCCCACCAGTTTGAGATCTTTATCACTTTCTACAATTTCTCCTAGTAAATTCAACATTCTTTCGTTATCGTCAGCAATCGCTACATTCAGTTTTTCCATAAAGCCTTTCCCCTCCTTAAAGTGACAATTTGCACTGGAATGGAACCTATTATAACCTTCTGTATTCTGCGAATACAAGCAAATGGTGTCGCAGAAATCTGACAAGGTTCGCATATTTCAATCTTTTTTCAGATTTTCCAGCATGTTTTCGATAAATATTCCGTATCCTTTTGTCGCATCCTGTACGAAAACATGTGTTACTGCGCCTATAATCTTTCCATTCTGCATAATGGGGCTTCCACTCATTCCCTGCACAATCCCACCGGTCAGTTTAAGTAACCGTTTGTCAGTAACCTGAATTTCAATCCCCTTATTCACCTCCCTGGCATCCAGGTCAACTTTTGTGATTCTGACTGTATAATCTTCTGTCTTTCCGCTTACCGCACAGCGGATATACGCCTTTCCGACCTGAATTTCTTCCTTTGCCACAGCCGGATAAGCTTCTTTGCTGTCAAATATTCTCTCAATCCTGTCTAATTTCCCATAAATCCCTGTCTCTGTGTTTGTAGTAATCGAACCTAAAATATTGTAATGATTGTAGACAATGATCCCTTCCATCCCTCCGGGATTTCCGTTCTCACCTTTTTTAATATTCTGAATGCTGGTATCATATAATCTTCCCGTTGACATTTCGATCAGTTTGCCGGTATCTACATCATGTATTCCATGTCCCAACGCACCGTATTCACTATCTGCATTCAGAAAAGTGATTGTGCCGAGTCCCTGCGCGTTATCACGCACCCAGATTCCAAGTTTATATGCCCCGCCTTCATCTTTTGTCGGATGAAGTTGTACATCAATATACACTTTTTTTCGACGAATGTGTAAGACAACGGACTTATTCGATAATTTTTTAACCCGTTCGATAAGCTCAGATTTATTATAAATACTGTCAGAATCAACTCCGACAATATAATCTCCCTCCTTCACCAGATGCTTCGCCGGATTCACACCGATCCCATCTTTTCCCTTAATTTCCTGCGTCCCCAGCACCATCACGCCATCCGTCTCCATATAGATCCCAACCGGCATCCCTCCCGGAATCAGAAGGTTTCCCGAAAGTTCACTGACCGAAGCCTCCCTCTCCGCTTTCTCAGCCCGCCATTCCCTGTAGCAATAGCCGCCTCCTATAACCACGATTACCGCTAATAACACACTTAACATTTTCCGATAACTTCTAACCGACATTGCACACCCCTTTTTCCTTCCTAAAATTCCGCAAAAAATAAGGCAGGATTTTTTCTCCTGCCTCTAGTATGTGCTCAATCTTATTTTTTCAAACCGGATGCCAGAATTTTCATCTCCCGTGCGTTTTTCAGCACCGCATCCGTAATCTTTGCGCCTCCAAGGATCCTTCCCAGCTCCTGCACAGATTCTTCCCCGTCAAGCTGCCGGATCTTGGTCTTTGTCATCTGATCTTCCACCCGTTTTTCAATCAGGTAATGAGTATCTGCCATTGCAGCAATCTGTGCCAGATGCGTAATGCAGATCACCTGATGTTTCCTGCCGATCAGGCACATCTTCTCGGAAACCTTCTGTGCGGTACGACCGCTGATCCCCACATCGACCTCATCAAAGATCAGTGTCTCGATCTCATCTTTATCCGCCATGACTGCCTTGATCGCAAGCATGATGCGGGAAAGTTCACCGCCGGATGCCACAGTTGCAAGCGGTCTTGTCGGTTCACCCGGATTCATGGAGATCATAAATTCCACCTCATCCGTTCCTTCTACTGTGTACCCGGAGGTTTTTGAAAACCGAATTTCAAAGCAGACATCCAGGAAATTCAGATCCTGAAGTCCTTCTGCGATCTTTGCCTGCAAAAGCTTTGCCTCTTTTTTACGGATCTTCGACAGACCCTCGCATTCTTTTTGCAGACGTTCCTCTGATTTTTTCAGTTTTCCCTTTAATTCATTTAAATATTCATCATAATTTTTTAAAATCAGGAGGCGCTCCTCGTCATCCGCCTTATGCTGCAGGATTGCCTCTGCCGAATCTCCGTATTTGACCTTCAGATGATTGATCTGGTTCAGCCGGCTCTCCGTCTCATAGAACTGTTCCGGTTCAAAGGAAAGACTGTCCAGATAACAGCGAAGCTCGCGCCCGGAATCCCCGATCAGATTCTCCACTTCGACCAGCTGTTCATACAGTTCTCCCGATTTGTCATCATGTTCTGCCGCCACAGCCGCCGCACGTACTGCCCGTCCGATCGCTTCTGCCGCACTTATACCGCCTTCTCCTGCTGTATACAGATACGCCTCTTCCAGATTCTCTGCGATTCTTTTTCCCTGCATCATCCGCCGGTAATCTTCTTCTACCGACTGGCATTCTGCCGCAGTGATTCCTGCATTTTCAATCTCATCAATCTCAAATTCAAGAAAAGAAATCTCTTTGGCTCTCTCAGCCTCGTCTTTATCGGCTTCCTTAAGTTCTTTTTCCAGCCGACGGTATTCCCTGTATGAATCCGCCACTTTTTTCTTCCATTCTCCGGCTTCTTTTGCAAATGCATCCAGAATTGCCAGATGATTTTTTTTATATAACAGTGACTGATGCTCATGCTGCCCGTGAATATCGATCAGAACCTGGGCTGCTTCCTTTAGCCGCCCCAGTGTCACAGTCTCTCCATTGATCCGGCTCACACTTCGGTTTCCGTTAAACCGTCTGGTGATAATGATCTGCCCTCCGTCCGGCGAAAGATCCATCTCTTCCAGCTTCCGTACCGTTTCCGGATTTTCCACATAAAAGGTCAGTTCTACAAGTCCCTTATCGGCTCCCTTACGAAGCATATCTGCTGAATATCTTCCGCCCAGGGCAAGACTGACACTCCCCAGGATAATTGATTTTCCGGCACCGGTTTCCCCGGTCAGGATATTGAGTCCACCAGAGAAATCCACTTCCGCCTCATCGATTAGCGCCAGATTTTTTACATGCAAATTTTGTAACATTCTTTCTCCTGTCTATTGTTCCAGTAGTTTCTTGATCTTTTCCATCAGTAGAATCGTATCATCCACGGTCCGCACAGCGCACATGATCGTATCATCCCCGGCAATACAGCCAACGATCTCATTCCAGTTCATCGCATCCAGTGCCGCAGCCACCGCCATCGCCATACCGGATACCGTTTTCAGTACCAGAATATTCTGAGCCATATCCATAGAGCTGAATCCATCCCGCAAAATGCGCACATATTTTTCAGTCATTCCGTTCTGTGTACTCTGGAGTACCGCATATTTCTGCCTGCCGTTTTCTGCCGGAACCTTGGTGAGCTTTAAGTCGCGGATGTCTCTGGATACCGTTGCCTGCGTCACTTTAAATCCCGCTTCATTCAGATACTCGGCAAGCTCATCCTGTGTCTCAATCTGATATTTGTTGATCAATTCTACAATTTTGGCATGTCGGTTTACTTTCATCTTCTAGTTTCCTTTCATCTTTTCACGTAATGTTTCCAGAAAGCTCACTTTGCTGAGTTTTACGATTTTTGCTGTCTCCCACGCCTTTTTGATCCGGATCCGGTCACCGGTATGAAGCGGGACTTCATCCGCACCATCATATGCAATCACTGCTTCCTCGATCTGATTTTCCCGTTTTGCACCAATCTCGATCACGATCTCATCTTTGTCCGCGAAAACAATACTGCGGGAATTGAGTGCATGCGAGCAGATCGGTGTCACAACAATCAATGACGCTGTCGGCTCCACAATCGGTCCTCCTGCAGACAGATTGTACGCAGTAGAACCCGTCGGTGTGGACACGATCAGTCCGTCCGCATCATAGGAGTTCAAAAACTCTCCGTTAACATAGAGATTAAAATGAACGATCTTCATGCTGCCGGATCTCGTCATGACAATATCATTGAGTGCCACATCTCTTACATTGCGATATGCAGCGGATCCATACAGCATCATCCGCTCTTCAATCGTATAATTGCCCTCTACGAGCTGTTTTACAGCCTCTTCTACATTCTGCACCTCTACCTCGGTCAGATAGCCAAGGGTGCCCATATTGATTCCAAGCATCGGAAGATCCCGCCCGAACAGACGTCTGGATGCCTGGATAAAGGTTCCGTCTCCGCCTACCGTCAACACACAATCAATATCCTTTGGAATCTTGATCTTTGAAAAATTTCCTTCTTCCGGCTGCTCTTCCAGATAACATTTCTTCCCGTAGGATTCAATGCATTTTTTGATTTTCACGGTGATCTTCCGATTTGCATCCTTCATATCATTCGTGATAATGTAAAACTTTTCCATGTCTTTTTATTTCTTCTCCTCAGCCGGATCCTTTTTTGCAAGTGTGTCAAAAGCAGCATCGACAGTCCCCCGAATGTCTACGCTCTCCACAATCCTTGCCTCTTCCTCCGGCCTTTTTTTCAGATGTACCAGATACTCGATATTCCCTTCCGGTCCTTTGATCGGTGAAAATTCAAGTGCTGCTACTTCAAAGCCGATCGATACTGCATAATCGGTTACTTTTTCGATGACCTCGATATGGGTACTCTTTTCCCTTACCACACCTTTTTTCCCAACCTTCTCACGTCCGGCTTCAAACTGTGGCTTGATCAACGCAACGATCTCTCCGTTCTCTTTCAGGTAATTGCGGATTGGGAGAAGTACCTTCGTCAGCGAAATAAAAGAAACATCAATCGATGAAAAATCAATCGGTTCTCCCAGATCTTCCGGCTGTACATAACGGATGTTGGTCTTTTCCATGCAGACCACTCTTTCATCCTGACGTAATTTCCAGTCCAGCTGACCATGTCCCACATCGATGGCAAACACCTTGACTGCTCCATTTTGCAGCATGCAGTCTGTAAATCCTCCTGTCGAAGATCCCACATCGGTACATACCTTTCCTTCCATGGATACATCAAAATTCTTCATCGCCTTTTCCAGCTTAAGTCCTCCGCGGCTGACATACGGAAGTGCATGTCCACGGACTTCGATCTGAACCTCTTCCGAAAAGGAAGTTCCCGCTTTATCCTCTCTCTGCCCGTCCACGAATACATTGCCGGACATGATAATCGCTTTTGCCTTTTCTCTAGAGGATGCCAGATTTCTCTTTACAAGTAATACATCCAACCGTTCTTTCATTCTCTATCAATCCCTCCTGCTCTCTTCTGCTATATATGCAGTGATAATCCTGGCCACGCAGGATTCAATATCCAACATCACCTCACTGCGAAGTAGGTCTACACTTCCGTGTTCGATATAGTCATCCGGCAGTGCCAGATTCAGAACCTCTGCGTCTGTCTCAAGACCTGCCAGATAAGCAGTCACAAATTCTCCGAATCCGCCTCTGCGGATATTCTCTTCCAGTGTCACGATCAGCCGGTGTTCCACCGTCAGTTTCCGGAGCATCTCCTCATCCACCGGCTTTACAAACCGGGCATTGATCAGGGTACAGTTATATCCAATCTCTTTCAAATGCTTCCGAACCTGAACTGCCTGCTCAAACATATGTCCGACACTGATGATCGCAATATCCTCTTCTTCATAGACCGGCTCACTCTTTCCATACTCAATCGGTGCTCTGTATTCACGGAATCCGTCAAATGCGCTGCCTCTTGGATAGCGCACTGCTGCCGGTGCTCCAAGTCTCACCGCAAACCGCACCATGTCCGCCAGTTCCCATTTATTTTTCGGAGAAAGGACGGTCATATTCGGAATCATTGACAGATAAGAAAGATCAAAGATCCCCTGATGGGTCTCCCCGTCGCTTCCCACAAGTCCTGCCCTGTCCACGGCAAATACGACCGGAAGCTTCTGCAGACAGACATCATGGATCATCTGGTCAAATCCTCTCTGTAAAAACGAAGAATATACAGCAAATACCGGATGCAGTCCTGCCGCAGCAAGTCCTGCCGCAAAGGTCACGCCATGTCCCTCTGCGATCCCCACATCAAAAAAGCGGTCCGGATATTTTTTCCGGAATCCTGCAAGTCCCGTGCCGTCTTCCATTGCTGCTGTGATCGCTGCCAGCTTATCATTTCTTGCCGCCTCATCGCACATTACTTTACAAAAAACATCTGTATACGTATCTTTCTTTTTCGGGTTTTCCGGTTCTCCCGTCTCTACCCGGAACGGTCCGATTCCATGGAATTTTTCCGGCTTTTCTTCTGCCGGCCCGTATCCTTTTCCTTTTTTGGTAATTACATGAAGCAATACCGGTCCTTCAATCTTTCTTGCCTCTTTAAATGCACGTACCATCGTCGGGATATTATGCCCCTGGATCGGCCCTAGATAGGTGATTCCCATGTCTTCAAAGAACATCCCCGGAACGATCAGCTGTTTGAGACTGCTCTTGGTCTTGCGGATACGCTCGATCACAGGATCTCCCACGACCGGAACGTTATGCAGTACAGTTGTTACACCTTTTTTCAGATCTGTATAGAAGTCCGCCGTACGCAGCTTTGCCAGATAATCCGACATTCCTCCAACGTTTTCCGAAATAGACATATGATTATCATTCAATACAATGATAAAATTCTTTTTAAGCGTGGATGCATTATTCAGTGCTTCATATGCCATCCCACCTGTCAGCGACCCATCTCCGATTACCGAGATTACACTGTAATCTTCCCTCTGCAGATCTCTTGCGCACACATACCCAAGCCCCGCCGAGATAGAAGTAGAGCTGTGTCCGGTGTCAAATGCATCGCATGCACTTTCTTTTCTCTTCGGGAATCCGCTCATCCCGCCATATTTTCTCAGATCATCAAATCCGTCTTTTCTTCCGGTCAGGATCTTATGTGTATAGGACTGATGTCCTACATCCCATATGATTTTATCCTTCGGCAGATCAAAGACCAGATGCATTGCCATTGTAAGTTCTACTACGCCGAGATTCGATGCCAGATGTCCTCCGGTTTTACTGATCTTCCCGACCAGGAACTTTCGGATCTCCTGTGCCAGTTCCGGAAGTTCTTCCGGCTTCAGATCTTTTATATCATTTGCTTTTTGAATTCTTTCTAACATAACAAGGTATCCCCTTTATCTGTCTCTGTGAATCAGCTGTATCAGTAACTGTTCCAGATACGCATTCTCCCCTGTAAACTGATGAAGCAGTGCAATTGCTTCATTCGATAATTCTTCCACTTTCTTCTGTGCCTGTTCAATTCCCAGAAGTGTTACATAAGTGGTCTTCTGATTCTTCTCATCACTGTGGATCGGCTTTCCAAGTACCTCTTCTGTACTCGTCACATCCAGAATGTCATCCTGGATCTGGAATGCAACACCTACATAATGTGCAATCTTTTCTACGCTCTGTATTTCTGCATCCGAAGCACCACCAAGGATTGCGCCGATCATCATTGCACATTCGATCAGAGCGCCCGTCTTCAGTTCATATATGGTATCCAGCACATCTTTTGAAACCGCATGTCCGGTCTCTTTTACATCGATCACCTGCCCGCCGATCATTCCATAGATACCTGCTTTTCTCCCAAGGACAGTAAGTGCACGCCCGATCTTAAGACTGTCTTCCGGAGACTGCTCAAATGCCCGGAATGCTGTCTCAAATGCGTAATTCAAAAGTGCATCTCCTGCCAGGATTCCCATATCTTCCCCGTATACAATGTGTGTCGTCTTTCTGCCTCTGCGGTACTCATCATTATCCATTGCCGGAAGATCATCATGCACCAGTGAATATGTATGGATCATCTCAAGTGCTGCCATAAAAGGCTTTAATGTCTCCGGTTCTTCTCCAAAAAGTCTGCAGGTCTCCTGCATCAGCATCGGTCGGAGTCTTTTCCCGCCTGCCATCAGACTGTACTCCATTGCCTCCATGATCACCTTCTGATATCCTTCTGCCTCCGGAAGATATCGTTTCAGGATTTCTTCGATCTCTGCCACTTTCATTTTCATCTGTATTGTAAATTCTTCTTTAGAATTCATGTTCCTCACCCTCTTCATCTAATAACAGCATCTTCTTTTCTACTTTATCGATCTTGCTGTTACAGGCTTTCAGCATATCCATACCCTGATGATACAGCTGAAAAGATTCCTCCAGTGAAATCTCTCCTTCTTCCATCTTTTTTATCGTCTGTTCCAGATCTGAGAATATCTCCTCAAGGCTCTGTTCTTCCAAAGATTGTCCTTTTTTTTCCGCCATTTGTTTCTCCTGGTATCTGTCTGTTCTATTTGTTCCGTGCTTTGCACCGGCATCATTTATATCTCATACGTCTTATTCCGCACAGCTTCTACGGATGTCTGAATCAGTCCGTCTGTCACATACACCGTCAGTTCATCACCTTTTTTTACTTGCCGGATACTCTTTATCACACTGCCATCCGCTTCTTCTACATAAGAAAATCCCTGATTCAGCTTCCGGATCGGAGACAATCCATTCATCTTCTCGATCTGGATCGCCAGACGGTATCTTGCTTCCTTCACACGGTCATTCATCATCTGACGGAGTTCATCTTCCAGCTCAGCCAGCCTCTGCTGCTGTTCCTGTAACTTATGACGCGGATGCAGATAAGAAAGTCTGGTCTCCATCTCTTTCAGCCGCAGCCGGTTCATACGGACGGCTCCTGCTACACTCCGATTCATGCGCAGACGGCATTCTGCCAAATAATTCTCCACCTGTCTGTAATCCCACACTGCAAGCTCCGCAGCCGCCGAAGGTGTCGGAGCACGTAAGTCTGCCACGTAATCTACGATTGTCACGTCTGTCTCATGACCTACCGCCGATATCACCGGAACCGTACAGTCGAAGATTGCCCTTGCCACTTCTTCTTCATTGAAGGCCCACAGATCTTCGATCGAGCCGCCGCCTCTTCCAATGATAATCACATCTACTTCTTTCATCTCCAGCATACGGATTCCCCGCACAATGGACTCTTTGGCGCCTTCTCCCTGCACCTGAGCCGGATAAAGAATCAGCTGTACATACGGATTGCGTCTCGCAGATATATTCATGATATCCCGGACTGCAGCTCCCGTCGGCGCAGTCACAACACCGATCCGCTTTGCATATGCCGGAATCTGTTGCTTATATTCGGGTGCGAACATTCCCATCTCTTCGAGTTCCTGCTTCAGCATCTGGTACTTCTCATAAAGTGCTCCTTCTCCATCCAGCCGGATCTCATTCGCATAAAGCTGGTAAGCGCCGGTTCTT
>ERZ832317.5897-NODE-5897-length-10622-cov-3.065014_pt1 | contig 10622 bp, 5 predicted proteins | sample MGYA00519695_ERZ832317 | MGnify/ENA primary metagenome ERZ832317 (study PRJEB31850, sample SAMEA3708726) | human gut metagenome | biome: human gut; feature: human-associated habitat; material: faeces | place: China | collected 2014 ...
TCAAATTCCGGACTTGGAGTGCTGACTTTAAGATTATCAAGCTTACTGTTCCAGTCAGCTTTTAATGCTTCCAGTTCTTCTGCTACAGTTGGAGCCGGATTTTCGTAACATCTGATTACTTCAGCAGCTTCAGATGACGGTTTCATTCCAAGAAGAAAAGCAATTGTTCTGGTTTCACCTGCTTTAAGAGTTATTTTGCAGGAGAGAGCACCACAGGAGTTTTCATTATAGCTTGTCTTATCACCAAGATCACCACAGACAATACCTTCAGGGTTTCCATATCCATGGTAACTTCCGAGAAATTCATTTTTGTCCCCACAGTAAGAAGAAACCTCAGCACCTGCAAGTCCAAAGAAACGTTCTGTCACATTTTTCTCATCTACATTCTCATTTTCAGGAATTGCATCAAGATTTCCATGAATCTGCTGAGTAATTCTGTTTCCTTCGAACAGTGTACGAGAAATAAAAAGAGAGTACTGTAAATTAACCTGATCCTGTTCGTAATTGCTGTGGTTGGTAAACTCTGCATATCCGCTGAGAGTCAGGTTCCTTTCGTGATCAGAATGATTGGTCACAGATAATGCCCATACTTCATAACTCTTTCCAAGAGGAACATAGTAAAGGGCTTCTGAGTGAATATCGCTGTAGTCGGCAGAAATTTTTGTATAACCGATTCCGTGACGGCATTCGCTCTTATACTGAGCCAGATCTTTGCCTACAGGCTGCCAGGATGCAGACCAGAAGTCTGATGATCTGTCATCGCGAATGTAAATGTAACGTCCCGGCTGGTCAAAGTTATTAAAAACATAGCGCAGGATACGTCCGTTTGCACCGGATTTTGCAAAACTGTAGCCCCCTGCATTATTGGAAATGATTGCACCGTACTCCGGGGAACCCAGATAGTTTACCCATGGTGCAGGTGTTGCCGGATTAGTAATCACGTATTCTCGGTTTTCATTGTCAAAATATCCGTATTTCATATAGTAAATCCTTTCTGTTAGAACAATATTTATAACTGCCTGTCGACTGCTTTTATGGAGGCTGAGCAGCTATTGTTTTCAGGCAAGTGTCACTGTAATTTCATGAAGATCAGAAGAGAGGTTGTTAATAAATTCTCTGGAGATCATAATATGGGAATCTTCTACGATTTCTATTGCTGTTTTGTCGCAGTCCGCAGTGGCGATATGATAAGAACCATAATCTTTTCTGTCTGTGTTTCGGTAGGTAACATGAAATTGTTTTCCTGCAAAAGTAACAGAGACAGAAGCAGTTCCTGCTTCATCGAACTGTTCTGCCAGAAGTTTTGGATGAACCAGAAGGTTTCCGAAAACTCCACGGACACCAAAGACCTCTGTGATCATGGTAAAAAGATACCAGCTTGCAGCACCTGTCAGATAATGATACATGCCACGTCCGTCTGAACGGAAATATTCAGGAATTCCCGGGTAAATATGGCTGGTATCAAAGTCGAGAGCTGTATCAGACAGAGAACGCAATGCTTTCCAGCCTTCTTTTGCAAAGCCTCTCTGATATAAGGCATTTGCATACATAACTGCCATATGAGAGAAAACAGCACCGTTTTCTTTTTCGCCATAAGCGAAACCGAACATACGTCCCATATCAAACTTCAGTTCCTGAAAATCTGTGTTCAGGCGGTAACCGCCAATTTCTTTTCTGTAAAGATAATGATCTGCGCTTTTTACGATTTTTCTGATCTGCGCATCAGTGGCAACATTTCCCATAATAGAGAAAACCTGGCCTGTGAGCATCATACGCACCTGTTCATGGTGGAAACCTTCCACTGCCTCTCCATGATTATCGTAATAGCTGTTATACCATCCTTCTTCGCTGTCTTTGCCATCAATCCATTCCTGTGAACGGATATGATTAGTCAGCCAGTTGGATTTCTGGATCAGGTTGGCAGCAAGTGTGGAGAGAGAGAAGTTTTTCTTTCTGCCGCTTAGGTTATGCCTGCAGCTTTTGGCATATTCAGTAAGAATCTTTTTCTTTTCAGATACACTGTCAAACATATCTGTCTGGTCGTTCAGCAGGATTTCAATTTCCTCTGACAGCGGGATACTGGTTTCGCCTGCAGATTCCATAAGGCGTAATATGGAAGCAAGAGTATGGAGATTGCCCGCATAAGCACAGGTAAAGGCAACACTTTCACCATTTTCTGCTGCCATATCCAGGGCATCGTTCCAGTCAGCTCCGCGGAGACGGTAAATATTATGAACACCTACATCATAAAAAGCGGCAAGCTGCTGGATCAGAATGTGCTCCAGGACACTTCCGGTATATACCTGACCGTCTTCGGTGCGCTGTTTATTTCCATATGCGTCATTCCAGAGAGTATCAATTTCTGTGCCGCGCATGGTTTGTGCATCTTTAAAATAAGGAACCTGTTTCTTAAGGATCTCTATATCTCCGGTCTGATTAATATAAAGACTGGTCGTGATTAGCGGCCAGAGTGCATGATCCATCCATACACGTGCGATTCCGTTTCTGTCAGCGATAAAATTGCCGTCACCGTCTCCGATAATAGTAGCATTTGTACCATCAATACGTACGCCGCCATAATTCTTTTCAATCATGGCACCTACATTCTGAGGATTCATCAGCAGAAGAGAAAGGCAATCCTGCCACAGATCACGCCATCCGCGTCCACCGCGTCCGTAATCATGATGAGGAAGGAAAGAACAGCCAAATAAACGGCGCAGGAATGGCTGGAAACTTACCCATTTCATATAACTGTCAAAGTCAGGATCCTGTGTGTGGAAGTCAACGTTTACCTGTTTTTTCCAGTAAATTCTGGTTTCTTCCAGTGCATTTTTTACTTTATCGGAAGTATTGTATTTTTCAAAAATATTTTCAATTTCTTCTTTACTGTCGGCAATACCTGATAATAAAATAAAGTCTGTTTTTTCACCGGGAGCCAGTGTGAAAGATGAGAAACAGAAAGCACCCATTGCTTCCTTTCCTGCTGCCAGACTGTGTGCGGGAACTCCTTTATATCCTTCATATACTGTGCGTGGATGTGTATAGGTACCACCTTCTCCGATAAAATCTTCTACAGTCGGATAATAGGAAATCGGATTTTCTCCCTTTCCGGAACAGCCATTTACATAATAGATTTTATGATTTGGCTGATGTCCCCGCTCGTCAAATGACATGGTGGGGCAGACGTTGATTCCATGTTCTGTTGTCTCGATACGATGGAGCATGGAAGTGACATTTCGATGATCACGAATGTTATCCGCACTTCTTCCGTAAACAGGAATTGCACCATATGCAGTAAATTTCTGTACAGTATCTGTCTGGTTTTCAACCGTCACATACATAATCTCCACATTATCACTTTTGGGGATAAAAGAAGTAACTGTGGAGATGAGCCCAAGTTCTCTGGAAGTCCTTTTCAAAGTCTGCCACATGAATCCGGCGGTTAGTTCACTGTCTTCCTGCCTGTCAGTAAAACGGTCGGCTTCCTGCTGAGCAGAGGAACCTGTTACTGAATAAGGAATGTGTCCTTCTTTTACGATCCAGAAATTTCTGGAAGAACGATTGTTATGAAGATTTTCGGAACTGACCGGTTCTAGCAGGAAGGTATCCTGATCAATTTTGCTGTCACCTCCAAGCACTGGTGTGACGGAACTTTTCAGACCTGCTTCTGATGCAAGAGGAAAATAAAGATAACTGGTATTTTCCGGTCTGTTCACACAAAAGCTTCCATGATTATCAATAAACTTAATATGTTTCAACATTTTTCTCCTTCCATAAATATTGTATGGAAATTATATCGGAAATGAGATCTTTCGGAAATAAGAAACATGAAGTAAGTATCAGAATCATGACATAAAATAACACAATTTCAGAAAAATATATGAGCAGGTAATGAATCAGATTGCGAATATTCATCTGGCTGATTTATAGAAAAATGGTACTTTTTATACAAAAATACTAATAAAAAAACAGAAAGATCATGATTTTAGGAAAGATTTCCTTATTAAATGACAAAATCTGTCTGTATATAAAAAGAACACAATGAGGTCATGAATCTGACATTTTGGTGGAAATTATAATATACCCGAAAAGCAGCTTAAGCTATAATCTGATACATCAGGTGAGGCAAGAAACTCACAAAGAGAAAAAAAGAAAAAGGAGGGCTTTTTTAATGAAAAAGAAAGCATTAGCTGTTTTACTTACAGCATCCGTAATTGCAGGTACAATGGGCGGAACCGCTACAATCGTACATGCAGATGAAGAAGGAAAAGTAATCAATATTTATTCCTGGAATGATGAATTCCGTCAGCGTCTGGAAGCAGTATATCCTGAAGTAAAAGAAACATCCAAAGACGGAACAGTAACAACATTAAACGATGGAACAGAAATTCACTGGATCATAAATCCAAATCAGGATGGTGTTTATCAGCAGAAACTTGATGAAGCTCTTATGAATCAGGCTGATGCATCAGCAGATGATAAGGTAGATATCTTCTTATCAGAAACAGATTATGTATACAAATATACAGATGCAGCAGCAGATGTGGCAATGCCTCTGACAGATCTTGGAATTGATCCTGACAAAGATCTTGCAGATCAGTATGACTTTACAAAAACAACTGCATCTGATGCAGATGGAGTACAGAGAGGATCTACATGGCAGTGCTGCCCTGGACTTCTTGTATATCGTCGTGATATTGCCAAAGATGTGTTCGGAACCGACGATCCTGAAGAAGTAGGCAAGAAAATGAAAGACTGGGATACAGCAAAAGCTACAGCTGAAGAACTGAAAGCAAAAGGATATTACACATTTGCTTCTTATGCTGATACATTCAGACTGTATGGAAACAGCATTTCCCAGCCATGGGTAGAAGACGGTGCAACAACTGTTAATGTAGACCAGCAGGTAATGAACTGGATCAAAGATTCCAAAGAATGGCTGGATGCAGGATACCTGAACAAAACTGTAAAAGGTCAGTGGAATGATGACTGGAACAAAGCTATGGGATCTGAATCCAAAGTATTTGCATTCCTCTTCCCGGCATGGGGAATTGACTTTACATTGAAACCAAACTGGGATGGAGAAGACGGAGAATGGGCTGTTACAAATCCACCACAGGAATACAATTGGGGCGGTTCTTACATCCATGCAGCAACAGGAACAGATAATCCGGAACATGCAAAAGATATCATTCTTGCACTGACAGGAAATAAGGACAATTTATTAAAGATTTCCAAAGATTATTCTGACTTTACAAATACAAAGAGTGGTATGCAGGAAGTTGCAAAAGATGATACTTTCGCATCTGACTTCCTTGGCGGACAGAATCCATTTACATATTTCTCACCGGTTGCAGAGAACATCAAGATCGCACCACTTTCTGCTTATGACCAGGGCTGCGTAGAACTGATCCAGAACGCTTTCAGCGATTACTTCCAGGGTCAGGTAGACTATGACAAAGCAAAATCAAACTTTGAAACAGCAATCAAAGAACGTTATCCGGAAATCCAGGAAGTTAACTGGGCTGAATAATAAACGCTTTTGAATTGACAGTTAAAAAGTTTCAGGTGTAAATAACCTGTACAGATGCATTTGTATTTGCCAGACACGCATGAAAGAGATGTGTGTCTGGCACTAATATGTAAAGGAAGGAATGCTGAACTATGAAAAAAAAGAAAAGCATCAGCTATGCAAAATGGGGATACATCTTTATCCTTCCATTTTTTATAACTTTTTTAATCTTTTCTTTGATTCCGCTGGTAGATACTGTACGTTATAGTTTCTATGAATATTATCGTTCAGGAATTAAAGAAATCGGACCGAATTTTATTGGAATTGCAAACTATCTGAGTCTGTTGAAGTCAGATATGCTCAAATACAGTGCTAATACACTGATTCTGTGGGTAATCGGATTTGTACCGCAGATTGTGATCGCACTGGTTCTGGCATGTTGGTTTACAGATGCGCGTCTGAAGATCCATGGACAGCAGTTTTTCAAGGTTGTTATTTATCTTCCTAACCTGATCATGGCTTCTGCATTTGCATTATTGTTCTTTACCATGTTCTCTACCAACGGACCGATTAACTCTATTCTGATGTCTCTGGGATGGGTTAAAAATCCGATAGATTTCCTGGGTTCTGTAATCGGAACCAGATCTCTGGTCGGATTTATGAACTTCCTGATGTGGTTTGGTAATACAACAATTATGCTGATGGCTGCTGTTATGGGTATCAGTATGGATATTTTTGAAGCATCTGAACTGGATGGCTGTAACAGTATCAAGAGATTTTTCTATATCACACTGCCACTGATCCGTCCGATCCTTGCTTATACACTGATCACATCTATCATCGGTGGTCTTCAGATGTTCGATGTTCCTCAGATTCTTACAAATGGACAGGGAAATCCGGACCGTACATCTATGACTCTGATCATGTTCCTGAATAGCCACTTAAAGAGCAAGAACTATGGTATGGCAGGTGCACTGTCCGTATATCTGTTTATTGTCAGCGGTATTTTATGTATGATCGTATATAAGATGACAAATGACACAGACCCGGACGGATCTAAGAAAGCTGCAAAGAAAAAAGCAAAAGAAGAAAGAAGGAGGAGATAAACTATGAAATCAAATACATCAGGTCGTGTGCGCAGTATTTTTGTTCATCTTGTGCTGATCTTTTTATCCTTCCTGTGTCTGTTTTTCTTTTACATTCTGATTGTAAATGCAACACGTTCCCATGCGGATCTGCAGAAAGGATTTTCAGCACTTCCCGGAAAATATTTTCTTGAGAATCTGAAGAATGTGGCAAATGACGGAAGTTTCCCGATGTTCCGCGGTATTCTTAACAGTGTTGTTGTATCTTCCTGCAGTGCTGCACTTTGTACATATTTTTCTTCTTTGACAGCTTATGGTCTATATGCTTATGATTTTAAAATGAAGAAAGCAGCTTTTACCTTTATTATGGCAATTCTTGTTATGCCTACACAGGTAACAGCAATGGGATTTTTACGACTGATCACAAAGATGGGAATGTATGACTCTTTACTTCCGCTGATCATTCCATCCATTGCATCTCCGGCAGTCTTTTACTTTATGTACAGTTACCTTCAGTCTTCCCTTCCTTTATCCCTTGTGGAAGCGGCAAGAATTGATGGCTCCGGAGAATTCAGAACCTTTAACAGTATTGTACTTCCGATCATGAAACCGGCAGTAGCAGTACAGGCAATCTTTACTTTCGTAGGATCCTGGAACAATTACTTCGTTCCTGCCCTGATCATTCAGTCAAAGAGCAAAATGACAGTGCCGATCCTGATTGCAACTCTGCGTGGTGCTGATTATATGAACTTTGATATGGGTAAAATTTACATGATGATCACTGTTGCGATCGTGCCAATCATTATTGTATATCTGCTTTTATCCAAATACATTATTGCAGGTGTAACACTTGGTGGTGTAAAAGAATAATGAGAATTAAGAACCCCCATAGAGAGAATGCTATGGAGGTTCTTTTCATGAGAATTATAATATTAAAAACAGGAGTATAATTATATGAAGAAATGGATTTACAGTGGAACTAGAGAAGAACAGCCGTCAGAGAGAGAACTGATGCATGGAAAGTTTGCCAGAAAAGCGGCGTCAGAAGGCATTGTTCTGCTGAAAAATGAAGGAATCCTTCCATTAAAGAAAGATACAGCTGCTGCACTTCTTGGGTATGGAGCAGAGAAAACCGTAAAGGGTGGAATTGGTTCTGGAGATGTTAACAACAGAAAGAATATTTCTATTTATCAGGGACTGAAAGAAGCAGGAGTAAAAATTGTAAGCGAAGACTGGATCAGCGATTATCACAATCGCTATGAGCAGGCGAGAGAGGTGTGGAAAGAAAAAGTTCTGGAAGAAGCTAAGAAAGTAGATAATCCTTTTGATGCCTATGCAGAGAATCCTTTTGCAATGCCGCTGGGACGTAAGGTGGCAGAGGAAGATATCTGTGAAGCAGATGTGGTGATTTATGTGATCAGTCGTATTTCAGGAGAAGGAAAAGACCGCCGCAAAGTAAAGGGAGATTACTATTTAAGCGAGAGAGAAGAGGAAGATTTACGTTATCTTGCAGAAATGAACAAACCTGTGATCCTTATTCTTAATGCAGGTGGTCCTGTGGAGTTGACAGATATTCTGGAACAGACAGACAATATAAAAGGAATCTTAAATATTTCTCAGCTTGGTCAGGAAGGGGGAGATGCCCTGGCTGATGTACTTCTGGGAAAAGAAGTGCCGGGCGGTAAACTGACAACAACCTGGGCAAGGCGATACGAGGATTATCCGGCTTCAGAAGAGTATGGGTATCTGAATGGCAATCTGGAAAAGGAAAAATACAAAGAAGGTATTTATGTAGGTTACAGATATTTTGACAGCTTTGACAAAAAGGTGATGTTTCCGTTTGGGTTTGGTCTTTCTTATACTATGTTTGAGATGAAGTGTTGTAGCATAAATATGGAAGAAAGTAAGATCAGAGCAGAGGTTCAGGTTACAAATACAGGAAATGAATATGCTGGTAAAGAAGTGGTACAGATTTATGTTACGCTTCCGCAGACAGAACTGGAAAAAGAGTATAAGAGACTGGCAGGTTTTGCAAAAACCAGAATTCTGAAGCCGGGAGAAACACAAACACTTACTGTTGAGATTCCACAGAAACAACTGGCTTCTTTCAATGAGGAAACACATACATGGATAGTGGAAAAAGGCAAATATGGCATTCTGGTCGGAAACAGTTCAGACAAACTGAAACTGGAAGCAGTTCTGGTAGTTTCAGATGATACAGTACTGGAACAGATGGATAAAATCTGTCCGCTTCAGGAAGAACTGGAACAGATTTATCTGACAAAAGAATTGAAAGAAAAATCTGTGCAGAGACAGGAAAAACTGATAACAGCGCAGGTTCCGGAATATTATTTTAAACCTGCGATGATACCGGCAAAATCGGAAAATGCCGGAAAAAATCAGGAAAATCTGACAGAGGAAGAAAAAAGATTTGTTTCTGTTCTGGAAGACAGAACTACAGAAGAGCTGATTCCTCTGCTTTATGGAAAGATTTCAGAGAATATCAGTACTCTTGGTGCAGCAGGGATTCGAGTACCGGGATCAGCAGGTGAAACCTGCGGTACTTTGGAAGAGTATGGAATCCCGTCTCTTGTTATGGCAGACGGTCCGGCAGGAATCCGCCTCAGACAGTGGTATGAGGTAGATAAAGAGACAGACAGCATCTATGAAATGGGAGTTCTTGGTTCACTGGAAAATGGAATTCTGGAACCTGGTGTGCATCATGAGAATGCAGATACTTATTATCAGTACTGTACTGCTTTTCCGGTAGGAACAGCACTGGCACAGACCTGGGATACAGATCTTATGACAGAGTTTGGAAAAGCAATCGCAGAAGAAATGGAAGAATTTCATGTAAATCTGTGGCTTGCACCGGGTATGAATATCCACAGAAATCCATTATGTGGAAGAAATTATGAATATTATTCAGAAGATCCATATCTGTCAGGGATGCTGGCAGCAGCAGTGATCCGGGGTGTTCAGAGCAAGTCAGGATGTGGCGTAACAATCAAGCATTTTGCATGCAATAATCAGGAAGATAACCGTATGGGTTCCGATTCGATCTTATCTGAACGGACATTGCGCGAAATCTATCTGAAAGGATTTGAAACAGCGATCCGCAGTGCCCAGCCGATGGCAATGATGACGTCCTATAATCTGATTAACGGTGTGCATGCGGCAAACAATTACGATATCTGTACGAAAGCGGCACGGGATGAATGGGGATTTGCAGGTGCGATCATGACAGACTGGACGACAACGACAGATTCCACCGCCGGTGAGTGTACGGCAGCAGGCTGTATGAAAGCCGGAAACGATATGGTAATGCCGGGAGATATGCGGGATCATGCGAGCATCCGTCAGGCATTGAAGGATGGAACGCTGGATATCCGGGAACTGAAACGCTGTGTATACCATACGATAAAAATCATTTTGCAGTCCAATCAGTATGAAGATGTAAAATCATAAATCAGGTATTTTCCTCAGTTTGCGCTTTGATTTTCTCTTCATCCATGCTGTCCAGCTGAATATCAGGAAGCAATTCAAAATAAAAGTCCTGATATTTTTCTGCCAGGGCAGCAATGCATTTTGTTTGCAGGATTTGGAATTTTGACAGTGAGATAATGTCTTTATCAAAGGTGATGTATACACTGATCCAGAGTCTTCGACCGGTACGGACAATGTCGTAATACAGGTTTTTATGCCCATAACCGCCAATGATTGGTTCCACAGTGGCTTTGATATCATCAACGGTCTCTGCTTCCGGTGGCCACAGCATCAGATCACGGAGGCCGGTGATGACTGTTTTGATTGGTGTCGGCAGCATAAAGGCTGACAATATGATGGTGATGATCTGATCCAGGTACGGTGTCAGACGCTGAAACCATGCAAAGGGGACGATGATCGGGAGCAGAAATGCCACCGCCATTCCCAGGGATACCACGCAGTCAATTTTCCAGGTCTGCAATTCAATATTCACCAGTGGTGAACTCATATGTTTGTTTTTGAAATAAAGGCAGATAGCC
>ERZ832317.5904-NODE-5904-length-10609-cov-3.919651_pt1 | contig 10609 bp, 13 predicted proteins | sample MGYA00519695_ERZ832317 | MGnify/ENA primary metagenome ERZ832317 (study PRJEB31850, sample SAMEA3708726) | human gut metagenome | biome: human gut; feature: human-associated habitat; material: faeces | place: China | collected 2014 ...
GATCGTCCCCTCAAGGGGACCCTTATATCTGTCGGCCGGAGAAAAAAGGGTCCCCTTGAGGGGACGATCGGCAGGGGTGATTTCCATCATTCCTTGTTCGGAGCGCATTCAGGGATTCTTGGAGAAGCCCAGCGACGAATTGGTCTGGGAACTCGGGCAGACCTGCGAAGCTGCTCGGAATGGTACCTTCAGATAAAAAGATCATCCTTTCTCGTAATGATGTAATATTAAAATATTATTTTTATATTTTTGTAATATTTTTTTATTATTTTCTCTTGAAAGCTGTGTCTAACCGTGATATAATAGATAATGTAAGGAGGGAGGAAATGTTAGGAAACAAAAAGAAAATATCTATAGATTTAGAACCGGATGTGCTCAAAATTTACATGCAAGAAATGGAAAAACAAAACAAATCCGGAACACGACTTGTGAACGATACCTTGTGGTCTTTATATTGTCTCCCAGATGATGTCCGAGCAGAGCTCGGTGAGTTTTGCTGGGATCGCTACACACAAAACATGCTTCAGGCAGCCAAAGACCAATCATATGCCGGAGAGTCTTGCAGAGCCACCGCCCAGCATTGGAGAGCATTAGGAGAGTTACTTGGTGATAATGGCAAATCCAAATTCGGGAAAGTTTTTGGTGAAAAACATATGAGACAGGTTCTTCTGGCAGATGGATATTGTATTTTTCCGGATGATTGGATTTGTCTTGATAATGTATTTGGTGTCCCTGCAGATCAGTGCAGATCCGTATATGTTGTCGAAAGTCGCAACTCTGCAAAATTTGGAATCCCACATTTTGTTGTATTTGCACCCTTTGATCCAGAGCCGCCTTATGCAATCAACCCATCAATTACAGAGTCGCAAACTGCCATGATTTATCAAAAATGTGAAGAAGCATATCCAGATTTTAAGAAGTTTTTTAACATGCAAATTCCACTGACAGCAGCGGAAAATCACGATCTTGAAAAGCTAAAAATCTGGGATCAGGCTCCCTATTTTGCAATCTTTGCAATGCCAGATTATAACAACCCACGATTTGTGGATCCGTTTTCCAAACGGTTTTGTCCGCCTGATGGGTCCATGATTGTACGCTATCCCAAAACAGAAGAATAAAAAAAGAGCCACAATGCTGGTAACATCGTGACTCTCATTGTGATCACATTCAGAAATTCTGAATATCATCGACCGCAATCATGATTATATCAGAATTTCAGTTTTGACACAATTCTTCGGAACGTTTCTTTTAATATTCTTTTTGCAAATTTTGAAGTCCGCAAAAAGATGTATTTTGGGTACCCATTTTTCCAAAATTGAGTACCTGAAAAAGACAAAAAGGAGAAGAATATGCCAAAGTCTATTACTCGTCAAATTCAGGATTTACAATCTCAAAACAAAAAACTCCGTGAACTCGACCGACTTTTTGAAAAGGCCATCAAGATGGAATTTGGTCTCTCGCGTGCCGAAATCCATACATTGATCAATGCATCCAAGGAGCCACAACAAGATAAGCTGGGATAGGCAATGCCTGGCATTGCCGGAAGGGGTGCAACGCCCTTCGCAGATCTGCAGGCAAAGCCTGTTGATCTGCAGCAAGGTAGCCGGATATAGTCCGACCAGCACCGAGGACTGTATCCGGCGTAGGAGCGCAGCTCCTAAACCTGACTGCATCTTTTCCGCAGGCAGGAGGGGGTCTGCCTTCGGCTGGGGGCATAGGATGCCCCCAAAAAGAACAAGATACCCGTAGGGCGGCTGAAAGCCGGGGCAGCTTGTCTGCCCTAGCTTGTTAGGGCAGACAAAATACTGAGACAACTATACGGATAGCCAATACATATATGCAGCTGAAATTGGGAGCGCAAGCGACCTTTTGAAGCTGCTGCACTGCAGCCAGAATCTGATAGCTGCAAAGCAGCTATCAGACTGGCTGCAGCGTCATACATGACGCTGAAAAAGGAACTACAACGATGGCAAGAATAGAAAAATACAGTACGGGAATACCACAAATAATCAAACATAATATCCGGGAATTTCCGGACGGACACTGCTACACAAATGAGCATGTTGATCTCTCAAAAAGCCAGGACAATTACAGTCTGATCCGGAGAGGATCAACCGCAAAAGAAATTGATGAATACCGGAAAGAAATCGAATCCGAATGTTTCCGCTATAACCGAAAAAATCTGATCCATGCCAATGAAATTGTATGTACCCTTCCGGCAGATTGCCCGCCGGAACAGGAACAACAATTTTTTATGGAAACCTACAACTATATCTGTTCCACGTTACCGATGGGCGAACGCTGCATTTTTTTGGCCGAAGTTCATGCTGATGAAGGAACAATTTTGAAGGATGGAAAAACCGTAGTGCAAGGATCCAAACATATGCATGTAATGTACGTTCCGGCCGTCCCAGACAAAAAGCATGATGATTATGATTACAAGCTCTGCAGTGATGATCTTACAAAACGTGCTGTTCTAAAACAGTGGCACCCAAATTATCAGGCTTGGCTGGATGATGCCGGGGTACATGCTACGGTTGCATCCGGAGTCACTTCCGGCTCCGGAATATCCGTGAAATCCATGAAAGAAATCACGCAACAAACCGGCCTGTCGTTGGATCAGATTAAGGATCTGCAGCATGATCTCGATGTTGCTCACGATGAGATCCAGAAGCTGCAGCATGACCTTGATGCCGCCCATGAACAGATCCGATCCCTAGAAGCCACGCTGAAATCCCCCACTTGGGGAGAACATGCCTGGGGGCACTCGTCGTCCTGGGGTGCTGCGGATCAAGAGCGTAAGGAGGAATACGAACGATGAAAAAATTATCTGATCTGGAAAAAGAATACCACGTATCATATTATCTGCTACTCACAATCCTACTCTGTATAATCCGGAAAGTATTCCTGGCGTACCATGTATCAGATCCCTTTTCCGGATCCGGCTCTATTGTGTACAAAGTTAATAGCATACTGTCAGCTATTGCCATACTTTTAGTTTTAGGACTTGCCATTGGTGTAACCATCATTCCGAAAAAATACAAAAAACAAACAGGGAGAAATTACTGGTACGATCGGAAGCATTACATGCGCCCATACAGAGAATTAGTAGAATACTTCCATGACGCCGATCCCGGAAAAATGGATGTTGAAGATCTTCCAGAAATGAGCTGGAAAGAATCCAGTGGCTTAATTTTCGGAAAAGTCGGAAATCGGCTGCTATCCTACGAACCCGGAAAAGACGGAATTATAGCTATGATCTGGGGCGCACCCGGAGATGGTAAAACCACTTCAACCATAATTCCAAGCTGCAGACAGTTTGGTCTGATCCGATCAGAATCCGGCCAGATCAGACAAGAAGGAGCTGTAATGGTAACTGACCTTAAAGGTGACATCTATGCAGCGAACCGGGACTACAGACATATAAAACGCTTCTCTACTATAGACTGGAAGAACAGCGCACATTATGATCCGCTTTGCAATGCCAGAAACATGAAAATATCTGACAGAGCAATTTACCTTGAAAATTTGGCGATCACTATTGTTCCGGATGAAGAAAGCTCTGAATCCAAGTATTTTACAGATGGTGCTCGAGACTTTTTTTCCGGAATATCCCTATATTTGCTTAATCAGGACTCCCACATCAGTTTTCCGGAAATTATCGAACAGATCGTGATCGGAAACTACTCAAAGTGGGTTCTGGAAATTATGAAGTCTGATGACATTGCAAGCCAGGCATACACAAATCACTTTTTCGGGGAAAATGAAAAAAATGTATCCGGAACATATTCTAAGCTGGTTTCATCCGTCCGACTTTTCAGCACCGAAATCATGAAAACCATATTGAATAATGACGGTGATATGATTTCCCCTGCAGATCTGGAAAACTGTACAGACATTTATCTGCAGATCGACCCTAACCAGATCACACTCATGGGATCGTTGATCTCCATGATTTATCAAGGATTTCTTTCCGCCATGCTGTACCGTAGTGCCGGACAGTGGCCACCGATCGCATTTGTGATCGACGAATTTGGCCAGATCCCGGCCATGCCGGTCATAAAACAAAGTGCTGCACTTCTCCGTGCTTATAATTGCTCTCTCATGTTTAGTTGCCAAAGCCTCGCCATGATCGAGGATCACTACGGCGTTGCTGGGCGAAAATTGTTAATGGACTGTGTAAAAATTAACTGTTTCCTATCCATCATGGATCCTGATACCAGAGACTGGGCGAGTCGTCTGATCGGAACACGGAAAGTGTTGAATGTAAGCAACTCTGCTCAACACAGCGATAAATCCAGTGTCGGAAACAATGTCAGTGAGAGTCGTGAAAAAATTTTTGAACCGGAAACATTCGGAACGCTGCCAAATGATGATTCTTTGATTATTTACTACAGAGGAAAATACATAAAAGCAGAAAAGACATATTACTTCAAAGAATAAAAGAAAACAGCATGGAAAGCATGGATAAGTGCTATTACGCCATGGACAAGCTATGCACAGCCTATGGACAGGAAACCTGCCCACATCCTGCACACACCTTGACCACAGCTCCATATACATAGCACTTACCCACTCTTCCCACACTGCGACTACCGTGATCTCAATACCCTGTAGCCGTTTTCAAAAAATCGTTGACAATCGGACTGCACGATAATAGGCTGGCGCATGAGCTGGCCAACGGCTCCAGGGCGCACTATCCCCGGCAATGTGATCCGAGATAATGCACCCTGGGATCCGATCCACAATAGGCCGTATGCCGTCACTGGTATCCGTATCCTTATCATCTGCCTCCGTAACATCGTTACAGCTATCCTACCGTGCGCCTACTGCCTCTCCACACGCGATCAGTCTCCTGATCTGGATAGATCTCCGCTGCCATAATACCATACTGCAGCACAGATTAGCCCCCGCGGACTATTTAACCATATCAATAACTGACTTAGGCTTGTTGAGGTCTCTGTCCGCCTACGACCCCTGACGTATTGATCCTATGATGATGGGGATAAGATCAACCGGGTGCACTCTATGAGTGGGCTGCACCAGACCACCAGTATTATACTGCTACGTCCTGCAGATAGCGGATCAGATCGTGTAGTATGCACCATCTGATCGCCCTCTCCGCATTACCCACGGAGCCGGTGCTGCAGATATTGCTGCAGCTCATTATTGCCCCATCATGGGGCACAAAAAAGGTCTGGATACGGTATTGCATCGTATCCAGACCACAAAAATGCCTAGTTATCCCCTTGACATGTAACTACAACCTGACCTATAATTAGGGCAGATAGGTTATAGCTTACCTGCAGATGGTATTACGCAACAATACCGGATGCTCCACGGGACGCCAATCCCGTAACAGCTAATATTGTTCATTAAAAGAGTGTCGCGCCAACGGCACTCTTTTTGTATATCCAATACAATAATAGCCTGCAACCTTATTGGTTATGATTCTAGCACTTGCAATACTCTAATGCAAGTGTTTTTTATCACTTTTCAGTGTGTTTTTTCCAATATTTCACTTTATTTTTTGATTTAATAGTGATATAATACCGTTATAATAAATGTATAAAACCATTAAGATAAGTGTTTAATACCATTATTTTACCATTACAAAAAGGAGTATAGAAAAGTGGAAATTATTTCGGTAAACATCCAGAAAGGCGGCTCCGGAAAGACAACTTCTGTTCAAGCGATTGCAGAAATTCTCAATCGCGACTACGATAAGAAGGTTTTATGTATTGATCTGGATCCCCAGTGTAACTTAACAACCGTGTCCGGAATTGATATTATGCAGTACCAGGACAATAATATGTACACCTTGCTCAAAGAGACATCTACGCTGCAGGAATGTATTGTCCCGACAAAATATTATGACATCATTCCCGGATCGATCCTTTTGTCCTATGCAGAAACTGAATTTAATCGAACCGGCAAAGAGTATTTTCTTAAAGAACGCCTATCAGATGCAGACTATGACTACATTCTGATCGACACACCACCAGCTCTTGGACTACTTAATGTCATGAGTCTTACAGCAAGTACAAAAGTAATCATTCCAACGGAATGCTCATATTTATCCATGATCGGCTTGAACCAGCTTTATGAACTGATCGGAACTGTAAGAAAATACTCTAATAAGGAGCTGCAGATTGCCGGAGTTCTACTGATAAAATATTCACCGCGACTCAAACTTAATGTAGAAGTTGCTTCTGGACTAGAACAGATGGCAGCACGAATGGACATAAAAGTGTTTAACAGCAAAATTCGAGAGACCGTCAAAATCAAAGAAGCCCAAAGCCAACAGACTCCTTTATTAGATTGGGATTCCTCCAATTCTGCAATATCTGATTACATCAGCTTCGTAAAAGAGTTAATATAACGGTTTAATACCATTATAAAACCGTTATATTACTATTATAAAAGGAGACAGCATGGCAAAAAAACTTACCATTGATGTGAACAAGGGTGCACTTGGATCTGGTTTTTTTTCAAACAGTTCATCAGCCCAGCAGGATGATGCAGCTATTCCAGAACCAGAAATCAAGTCAGTTCATTCACAATCAGAACAGCCAAAGAAAAAGAATAAGGGCGGAAGACCCAGAAAAGAAAAAAAGAAAGCTCAATACTCATTGACCATGGATCCTGATTTATATCAGACCATACGTGCAAAAGCAGAGGAGAAACATACCTCCTTCTCGCAGCTCGTCACTGACTGTATGCTTGAGTATCTTAAGACCAATTAGAAACTTATTATAATAGTTTAATACTATTATAAAACTATTATTTTACTATTACAAAACGAGGTAATGCGATATGATGGGAGAAAAAATTAGAATTTTACTTGCAAAAAAGAATATGAGCAAAGCACAGCTTGCAGAAAAATTGGGCTGCTGTCCATCAAATATATACAACAAATTTAAGAGAGACAACTTTTCAGAGCAGGAACTTATGAAAATAGCAGAAATCTTGGACTGCACATTTGAAGGATATTTCGTCCTCAACGATACTAAAGATAGAATTTAGCTGAAGATGTTTAGGAAAGGGAACGTTCATGGAAGATGAAGTAAACAAAGTAAAAATTTGTGCTCGCAAAAATTACACTCTTAATTTGTCAGATGCCGATACGGAATGTATTGCCAGAAAAGCAGGAAAATGTAATATGACTGTACCAAGATTACTGGAACACTTTATCGTCGACTTAATTGATGGGACTTATACAAATGGCAGTGATGAAAGAATGTATGCAAATCAATGGTTTGAACGATGCTGGTTTGCTCGTGAATCGAATCGTAACCTTATCACATTTATTTGTGATCACAATTATGATTTCGATGATATCCAAAAAATTTCACAATACATAGAAGATACGAAAAAAAACATCAGAGAAACCCAGGATAAAATTGAAAGTACAGACGATTCCTGGAAGGGCATTACCCAGATGTCATATGATGATTCTGGAAAGCCCACAGGATATATTCGATCATATGAAACCCATGAAGATTTTATAGCTGATTGCCGAGAAGCAATAGAAAGCTATGAAGAAGATATCAAAGACTATACCGGTCAGTTGAATGATATAAAAACTGAATTTGCATCATATATGGGAACTAGACCTTATGACTGGGACAAAGAGCTGCAGTCATATCTGCAGTGGTATAATACCTCTGTTCCGGATATCATTGAATAAGACGCCAGCATAATCTGACTGCCGATCAGAAGTCAGATTACGCTCATTTAGTTATTTTAACGGTCTAAAATGTACGCTGCATACGGACGAAAAATGATTTTTTTGTAAATCATCCGTGAAATTGCACACAAATACAAATCGTTAAGAAAAATAGAACTAACAGAAGCCATGAACATGTCGTCAAAGTATTTCTTTGACGACATGTTCATCATTTTTCGCCTAAAAATCGCTTCTCACTATATATAACGACACAACATTCATTTTTTGACAGTAATCTGCAAAATTTTTCCAAAAATTTTTTAATACCACTCCCCACGGTCGTTGTAGTGCCACCATTTTCCATTTTCATATTCGATACAGAGGACTCCATCCTTATCCCACCATGACCTTGTTGGAACCCCATTCTCCCACTGCTCACATACCGCTTTGTGCCTTTCATAGCATGTCTTTGTCAGATCTTCCATTCTCTTTTTGGCATCTGCATATCCCACCATCAGTTTTACTTCTCCTTTTCTTTCTCACTCTGTCGTGATCTCTCTAGGATCTCTGCTAATAACTGTTCCTGGCTCTTGCCACCTTCCGGAACTCGAACAAATTTAAGCCTGAATAATCGTAACATTAACCAGATTCTAGCATAGATCTGTTTCAATACCTTTTTCATAGATAATCTCTTTTCTTTATATCGAACTTATTGAATTATTATATCATATACGCTCCAGCAAAGCTGCAATAAATTATGTGGCTGCAGCCACACATTAAAGCCCCTGCAGGAGCTTCCCCACTGCCACAGGCAGGGGGTCCGGGGGAAGGTTAGGTGTGGGATCCCCCGGCAAACTTGCAGAGCCACCACCTGGACCGGCAGCTCTGCTGTCCCATCATTCCATATTTAAGATATACTTCGCAGCTTTTTCAGCCTTTCCAGATGCAGACACAATAAACTTTTTATCGTTTTTCAGCACCTGTATCCAGTTCTGAATATACGCACAGCTGTTCTGGAATGTCTCCGGTGTCTCAATCCCCAAAGAATGTAGAATGGTTGCACTTGTGATCTCCGCCACAAGTTCCTCTTTCGAGTATGCCGGATTTCCAAAATATGCGTTTTGGTTGTCTCCAATGCGGTTGCATCTGCTGGATGGCATGGTGGAGTGTCCGCACTCATGAAATGCCGTGGAATAAAATTCCTCTGCTTTTTCAAACTGTAACAGGCTTGGAAGTGTGATTGAATCCATGACCGGACTATAAAATGCCCTGTTCCCATCTCCGATACAGATGTCAATCTGTTCCCTGTCTATGTACTCCCGAAAAACCTTTTCTGCACGCTCTATCGGTTCTATGTCGTAATGTGTCGTACACTGAATTGGTGTAACGTCTAACACCTGTGATATATGAAATACATTGTAATAACGTAGCAGAGGAATCAGCCGGACTTCTTCTTTTCCTCTCTCTCCCTGCTCTATCACTTCCTGCATCTTCCAAAAAACGACAATTTCCGACTTTGCCCCTTTTTTCACCTTTCCGCCCATTTGCTCCCACTGTCTGTAGGTGGCATATTCTCCCTGATTGAACAGCAACAACTGATTTAATAGGCTGTACGGCTTTTTACTTACCCTGTTAAAAGCTCCATCAAGGCAGTTCGCCCATGGTTTTTTCCATGGTATATAACCCTGTTCCAACTGCTTTATAATTCTATCTGTAACGATGCTGTAAACATCCATGTTCTTTCCTCCCCTGTGCGGAGATATTGTCTCCGCACAGTTTTACAATGATTTAATGTAATTCTTTACACTTCTATAATGTATGCCCTGTCTGCCAGCTGTTCCTCTGGTCTTACTCGGGTCTTATTTACCTCTCTTACAAGCCGTGACAATTCTTCCAATTCATATTCATCATCATAAGGAATGACAATCACTTCATGGATACTTGAAGGTAACATGAAAAACTTATGTGTCTCATTTCCAGATTTTTTATCAAATTCCTTTAATGCACGACTGTTAAGGATGGCAGAAGCTCCAAGATATCCACTCTCGTTTGTGAAAATGTACATCCTCGGGTCTACTCCAAAATCCTCTAATCCTAAAGAAGCCATACTGAAAATTTTAGTATCCTCAAACGTGTTTTTATATCCAATTTCCCATGCTTCCGTCTGTGAGATTCCTATTCTTTTCAAATATTCCGGTGTCAGCTTCGTAGAACACTGTCCACTTGCTTTCCATATAACACATAGATAGGTTTCCATTTCTGAGAACTTACAATAACCTTTTTCCAGATGCTGTTCCGATGTTTTCTGCATCCCCACACGCATATGAGATAGTACAAATTCTCTATCCAGTAAAAAGTTAACATCAAAATCCGGTTCTTTATATGTCTCATAAATCCCAACAATCAGATTTGCGATATGTGCCACGCAGTTCTCACCCTGCTCTTCCCTTTTTATCATTTCATCCGTGTAGACAACTGGTGAAACTCCGTTTTCACATCTGAACAAAATTCCTTTGCAGGCAACTCCGTTTTTCACTGCTTCATATTTTTCTGCCCTGTATCCTCTTCTTTTCAGTTCCTTTACAACGTCTTCTCTTTTCATGGTATTTTCTCCTTGCTAATATTGTTTATCTGATTTGTGTACGACTCGCCAAAGCCGGAGGGCAAAGCCCTCAAATGTGATTCCTAGATTCAGAACTTTTTTCTGGAGGGGAGCGTATTTCTTTTTCGTAGGTCGATGATTGCATCTCTCTTTCTTCCTTTCTATTTTTGTGTGCTTCCTGAGTTCTTCACCTCATCTATCGGGTTTGCGCAGCATCGTTTTTTGCCAGGTCGGATCCTGGATGCAAGGGGCAAGGAACGAGACGCCGTAGGGCAACCCTTGCATCCAGGATCTGATCTGGTAGGATGACTGCTGCAGACCCGATGAGGTGATGAACC
>ERZ832317.5917-NODE-5917-length-10596-cov-3.596812_pt1 | contig 10596 bp, 10 predicted proteins | sample MGYA00519695_ERZ832317 | MGnify/ENA primary metagenome ERZ832317 (study PRJEB31850, sample SAMEA3708726) | human gut metagenome | biome: human gut; feature: human-associated habitat; material: faeces | place: China | collected 2014 ...
GAAAGAATTGCCACTATAAATAGAGATACAAAAGAAACAAAAATAAATATGAATCTCAATATTGACGGTTCAGGCGAAAACCATATTAATACTGGCGTTGGTTTTTTTGACCATATGCTTACTCACATTTCAAAGCATGGGTTTATGGATTTAGATGTTACAGCCGACGGAGATTTAGATGTGGATTGTCATCATACAGTTGAAGATGTAGGCATTGTTCTTGGAAAATGTATTTCAAAGGCTTTAGGCGATAAAGCTGGTATAAAAAGATTTGGACAGGCTATTGTGCCAATGGATGAGGCACTTGTACTTTGTGCAATAGATTTTTCAGGTAGAGCTTATCTTAATTTTGATGCACACTTTACAGTAGCTGCTTTAGGTTTGTTTGACCTTGAAATGGTTGAAGAATTTTTCAGAGCTGTTTCAGACAATGCAGGTATGACATTACATATTAAGGTGTTAGACGGTAAAAATAACCACCATATTGCAGAGGGCATTTTCAAAGCCTTTGGCAGAGCTATGGATATGGCTACAAGTATAGATGAAAGAATAGACGGAGTATTGTCTACAAAAGGAATGTTAGAATGATAGCAATAATTGATTATGGAATGGGTAATCTTCGCAGCGTTCAGAAAGCTTTACAGTTTGTAGGACAAGATGCAGTTATTACCTCTGATTTAGATGAAATAAATAAAGCAGATAAAATTGTATTGCCAGGAGTAGGTGCTATTGGCGATGCGATGGAAACAATTAGAAAAAAAGGCTTTGACAAGGCTATTTATAAGGCTTGTGATGAGGGTAAACCGTTTTTGGGTATTTGTTTAGGTATGCAATTAATTACCATTGAATATGCTAGAAATGTTTGTGGTATTAAAGATGCTAATTCATTAGAATTTGATGAATTATGTAAAAATCCAGTTATTAACTTAATGTCAGATCAATCTTTAGAAGATATGGGTGGTACACAAAGATTAGGTGATTATGAATGTCAATTAAATTCAGGTACACATGCAGCGCGTCTTTATGGAAAAGAATTAATTAAAGAAAGACATCGTCATAGATATGAATTTAATAATAATTATAAAGACGTTTTAGTTGAAAATGGTTTAAAAGTTGCAGGATTTAATCCAGAAAGAAATCTTGTGGAAATTGTTGAAATTGAAGATCATCCTTACTATGTAGGATGTCAATTCCATCCGGAATTTACTTCAAGACCAAACCGTGCACAACCTTTATTCCAAGGTTTGATTTCAGCAGCACATGATCGTAAATATAATAAATAAAAAAGCAATATCGAAAGATATTGTTTTCTTATACAAAAAAGGAGATTGTCGAGGCAATCTCCAAATTTTTATTTCTTAGGTAATTTAAATGAGCTCTTTAATGAAACGACTCTATTAAATACAAAATGATCATCTGTAGAATCTTTGGTATCAATACAGAAATATCCATTTCTTACAAATTGGAATGAATCACCAGGTTTATATTTTTCAATAGCTGGTTCAACATAACAATCTTCAATAACAGTTAATGAATTAGGATTTAAATTTAAAGATCCATCTTCATTATAAACACCTTTTTCTTCATCAACTAAGTTTTCATATAAACGTGCTGTTACTTTCTTACAATGATGAACAGGAACCCAATGAATTGTACCTTTTACTTTTCTACCAGTAAATCCTGTACCGTTTTTAGTAATAGGATCATAAGTACAATGAACAACAGTTACTTTTCCATTTTCATCTTTTTCAAAATCAACACATTTAACGAAATAAGCATTCATTAAACGAACTTCATTTCCTGGGAACAATCTAAAATATTTTTTAGGTGGTTCTTCCATAAAGTCATCACGATCAATCCATAATTCTCTTTCAAATGGTACTTTTTCATAACCTAAATCAGGATTTTCCATGTTGACCATCGCATCTAAATATTCAACTTGTCCTTCGGGATAGTTATCAATTACTAATTTAATAGGATCTAAAACAGCCATCACACGAGGTGCTTTAGGTTTTAAATCATTACGAATACAATATTCTAACATCGCATAATCATTTGATGAGTTACTTTTTGTAACACCGACTAATTCCATAAAAGATTTAATTGATTCAGGTGTAAATCCTCTACGTCTTAAAGCAGCGATTGTGACTAGTCGAGGATCATCCCAACCATCAACAATACCTTCATCTACTAAACGTTTAATATAACGTTTTCCTGTAATAACGTTTGTTAGATAAAGTTTTGCAAATTCAATTTGTTTTGGTGGATGTTCATAACCAATTTCTTGAACGACCCAATCATATAAAGGACGATGATCTTCAAATTCAAGAGTACAAATTGAATGAGTAATTCCTTCAATGGCATCTTCAATTGGATGCGCAAAGTCATACATTGGATAAATACACCATTTATCTCCTGTATTATGGTGTGTCATTCTGGCAACACGATAAATAATAGGATCACGCATATTGATATTTGATGAAGCCATATCAATTTTAGCTCTTAATACTTTTGATCCATCTTCAAATTCACCATTTTTCATTTTTTCGAATAAATCTAAGTTTTCTTCGATTGAACGATTACGATATGGAGAATCTTTACCAGGTTCTGTTAAAGTACCACGGTATTCTCTAATTTGTTCAGGACTTAAATCACAAACATAAGCTTTTCCTTTTTTGATTAAAAGAACAGCAGCTTCATACATTTGATCAAAATAGTTTGAAGCAAATTTGATATCACCATCATATTTAGCACCTAACCATTCTACATCTGAAACAATACTTTCGACGAATTCTGTTTTTTCTTTCATTGGATTTGTATCATCGAAACGTAAATTGAATGTTCCATTATATTTTTTAGCTAATCCATAATTTAATAAGATTGATTTAGCATGACCAATGTGTAAATAACCATTTGGTTCAGGAGGAAAACGTGTCGCAATTTTTGTATATTTTCCTTCCGCTAAATCTTGATCTATAATTTTTTCAATAAAATTTTTACTTACTACTTCTTCTTTATCCATAGGAAGTCCTCCCATAATTTTTATATGTTTTAGTTTACCATATTTTCCTTGATTATAAAACATCCAATACTTCATAAATTAGAAAATATGTGCTAGAATGTTTGCGGAAGGTGATAACATGTTTAGAATAGGACAATCGATTGATATTCATCAATTAGTAGAAGGAAGAGATTTATATATTGGTGGTGTAAAAATTGACCATGATAAAGGTTTATTAGGACATAGCGATGCAGATGTTTTATTACATGCCATTATTGAAAGTATTATTGGGGCATTAGGTCTTGGTGATATTGGAAAACATTTTCCAGATACGGATCCTCAATATAAAGGAATTTCTTCAATGGTTTTATTGGAACATTGTTATCAACTGATGGATAAAGAAGGTTATGAAATCAATAACCTTGATAGTATTATTATGTGTGAAGCACCTAAGATGGCTCCACATATTCAAAAAATGAGAGAAAATGTCGCAAGTAAATTACATTGTGACATCAGCCAAATTAACATTAAAGCAACACGTGGAGAAAAACTTGGTTTTGTCGGCAGACAAGAAGGAATGGTAGCTCAAGCGGTTGTATTATTAAGGAAAAAAGGAGTATAGAAATGGCAAAAGTAAGAACAAGATTTGCACCTAGTCCAACTGGATATATGCATATCGGTAACTTAAGAACAGCATTATATGAATATTTAATTGCTAAACATGATCATGGAGATTTTATTTTAAGAATTGAAGATACTGATCAAGAAAGAGAAGTTGAAGGTGCTGTTGATATGATCTATAAAGTTATGGATCAAACAGGATTAGGTTATGATGAAGGACCTAATAAACCAGGAGAAGTTGGGCCTTATGTTCAATCTGAAAGATTAGCTATTTATAAAGAATATGCTGATAAATTAGTTGAATTAGGGGGAGCACATTATTGTTTCTGTGATGAAGAAACAATCAATAAAGCAAAAGAAGAATCTGATAATGAAGAATTAGGATATATTGATCCTTGTAAACATCTTTCTTTAGAAGAAGCAAAACAAAGAATCGCTAATGGTGAAAAATATGTTGTTAGACAAACAATTCCAAGTACTGGAATTACTTCTTTTGAAGATGAAGTTTATGGACATATTGAAGTAGAAAATGCGGGACTTGCTGAAGGGGTTTTATTAAAGAGTGATGGTTATCCAACTTATAACTTTGCGAATATTGTTGATGATCATTTAATGAACATCACACATGTTGTAAGAGGAAATGAATATTTATCTTCAACACCTAAATATAATTTAATTTATCAAGCATTTGGATGGGATGTACCATCATATATTCATTGTCCACCTGTTATGAAAGATGAAAAACATAAATTATCAAAACGTAATGGGGATGCATCTTATCAAGATTTAATTAATAAAGGTTTCTTAAATGAAGCAATCTTAAATTATATTGCTTTACTTGGATGGTCACCTGAAGGTGAACAAGAAATCTTCTCATTAGATGAATTAATTGAAGCGTTTGATGTTAAACGTATTTCTAAATCTGGGGCTATTTTTGATATGAATAAATTAAAATGGATCAATAGCCAATATATTAAAAAATTAGATACAAAACAATTAACAGAATTATGTTTACCATTCTTAAAAGAAGCTTATGATTTAAGCAATAAAAGTGAAGCATGGATTGAAAAATTAGTAGAAGTGCATAGAGATCATATTTCTTGTGGTGAAGAAATCGTTGAACAAGTTAAATTATTCTTTGAAGATGAAATTCATTTAGAAGAAGAAGCTATTGAATTTATGAAAGATGAATCTATTCCAAATACTTTAGCTGTATTTAAATCTAAAGTCGCAGAATTAGCTGAAGAAGATTTTAAACAAGATCAAATTTTTGCTTGTATTAAAGCGACACAAAAAGAAGCAAAAGCAAGAGGAAAAATGTTATACATGCCTTTACGTATTGCGACAACTGGTATTATGCATGGTCCTGATTTAGCAGCTTCTATGGAATTATTAGGTAAAGAAAAAGTATTAAAAAGATTAGGATAGGAAATTACTCTTATCCTTTTTTTATGTTTTTTTTACATAGAGTTTGATTTATGTTGCTTTTTTTGAAATGAAGGCATAATATATTGTCAAAAGTACGGTACTTTTCACAAAAAAGACATAATGAGATGGTATAATAGGTTAGAAAGAGGTGATAACAATGAAGAAGAAAATAATTGGTATTGTTTTAACATTCTTTGTTGTTGTAAGTACTCTTCTTACGATTTTTGCTTTTAGAATAACACCCGTTACTTTAAAAAGAGATACTTTTGTTTATGAATATGGAACACCAATTTCTAATAATCCGGCAGATTATGTCAATGCTAATGCAAATGTTATTAATGAGGTACAATTAAATTTTTCTAATTTAAAAAATGAGATAGGTGTTTATAAAGTATCGGCTTCTTATGCGGGAGTAGAATTTCCATTTTACATTAAAATTCAAGATACAACAAAACCAGTTGTAACTTTAAAACAAGTTGTTTTTAATGTGAATTTAAATGAAGAAATTAGTGCTTTGAATTTGATCGATAAAGTAGATGATCAATCAGAAGTTATTGCTTATTTTTTAGAGGATGATGGAACAAAAAATACAACTCTTAAATTCACAAAAAAAGGTTCTTATATAGTTAATATTCTTGTAGAAGATGTAGTGGGAAATCAAGCGGCTAAATTAAGAGCTAAGATTGTTGTGGGAAGCTTAGGAAATCATCCAACGCTTGAAGGTATTGATGATGTTGAAATTGTTCAAGGAACACATTTTGATATTATGGAAGGTGTTAAAGCTAGTGATGGTAATGGAAATGATATTACACATCAAATTAAGATTTTGAAAAATACAGTCAATACTGAAGAAGTAGGAACCTATGAAGTTATTTACTCAATTACAAATAGTCAGGGTAATAATATTCAAAGAACAAGAAAAGTAGAAGTGATTAAAAATGAAAGTGAGAAGAAAAAATGAGTGTAACTTTAGCGATGATTGTGATATCCGTAGCCATTTATGTCATTATTAATTTTATAGATCATTCAGATGAAAAATCAGTGTTAGCTATTAAATATGGAGCTTTTTATCCTCCTAAAATAGAATATAAACAAGAGTATTGGCGCTTTTTAACAGCTAATTTTGTTCATGTTGATTTAGTTCATATTTTTATGAATTGTTATGCACTTTATTATTTGGGTGGAACTTTCTTTGAACCTTTTTTGGGAAGTTTAGAATATTTGTATTTAGTATTAATTTCTGGAATTTTTTCTTATCTTATTACTTATATGACATCTAAAAAAGAGGGACGTTATCAAAATACGATTACTTTAGGTGCAAGTGGTATTTTTTATGGGTTTTTGGGAGCTATTGTGACTTTAGGTGTTGTTTTTCAAGGACCATTTTTAATGGTTTTAAAACAATTTATTCCTGTCATTGCTATTAATGTTGTTTTTACGTTGGCAGATAAAAATATTTCTAAAACAGGGCATTTAGGTGGCTTTGTTGGTGGTGTTATTGCTATGCTAGTGCTTATTGGAAGTGGCTTATGCGTTTATTAATTGATGGAGATGCTTGTCCTGATCGTCAAAAAGTTATTGAACTTGCTTTGCATTATGGAGTAGAAGTTTTATTGTTTATTGATTTTGCACATGTTATTGAAGATGAAAGAATTCAAATAATTATGTGTGAAGTAGGAAAAGATAGTGTTGATCAAATGATTCTTTCTTATTTACAAGAAGGTGATCTAATGATTAGTCAAGATTATGGACTTGCAAGTTTAGCTTTGCTTAAAAATGTAACGATACTTCATGTATCGGGGAAAAGAATTACAGAAGATAATATTAATAATTTGTTGACTTCTCGTTATTTAGGACATCTTTCTAGAAAACAACATAAGCATGTAAAAGGACCTAAAAAAAGGAATTATAGGACATCACAATTCTTTTTAAGAGAATTAGAAAAGATATTTATTGAAAATAAAATAAACGAAGAAAAAGCAATACTAGAATAAACATCTAGCATTGCTTTATTTTTATTTTCCAGAATCTCCATAGTTTTTAAGCACACGAGCACTTGGATCATCAACATCACAGTTTTCCCATTCTTTATTTGGCATCCAGAAATCTTTGATCCATTTTCCTTGTTGTGGGAAGAATGATTCAAAAATATCTCTATACATTAATGATTCTTTGGTGAAAGGTGTACAATATGAATATTTATCTTTAGCATTTAAAACATCTTTATCACTGTATTTATCTTCAGCTAATTCTTTTAAATAATCTACCATTGAATGACCAACAGCATCAGAAAAAGCTGCTTTTTCTCTAAATAAAATATCGTGTGGTAAATAATCAGTTCCTTCAAAAGCATGTCTTAACAAATATTTTCCTTTATTATAAACATTCATTTTTTTAGCAGGATCAATAGACATAGAATAATCAACAAAATCAAGATCAGCAAAAGGAACACGTCCTTCAAGAGCATGTGCAGAAATACAACGATCGGCTCTTAAGACATCATACATATAAAGTTCTTTGATTCTTTTACTTGCTTCTTCTTGGAAAGCTTTAGCGTTAGGTGCAAAATCAGTATATTTATAACCAAATAATTCATCTGAAACTTCACCAGTCATAATAACTTTAATATCGGTATTTTGGTGAATATATTTACATAAAATATACATGGCCATACTCGCACGAATTGTTGTAATATCGAAAGTTTCGAGATGATAGATGACTTCTTTTAGATGTTGATAGAGATCTTCTTTATTCATAATAACTTCTGTATGTTCTGTTCCTAAATAATCAGCAACTTGTTTAGCATATTTTAAATCAATAGGATCACTTTCCATACCGATAGCGAAAGTACGAATAGGTTTATCTGATAATTTTTGACCAATGGCGCATACTAAAGAAGAATCTAATCCACCGCTTAATAAATATCCAATAGGTGCATCAGACATAAATCTTTTTTCTACGGCTTTTTCAAGTTTTGTTTTTAATTTTCCAGCAATTGTTTCTAAATCATCATCAACGATTGTTTTAGGATCACTTAAATCATTATAACAAACAAATTGACCATCTAAATAATAATGTCCTGGTGGAAAAGGCATAATATCATCACATAAATCAAATAAAGCTTTGGCTTCGGAAGCAAAACATATTTGATGTTCTTTTTTACTATAACCATAAAACATAGGTCTAATTCCCATTGGGTCTCTTGCTGCCATTAACTGTTTTGTTTTGTTATCGTATAAAACAAGAGCAAATTCAGCATCTAAATATTTACATAAAATTTCAAGTCCATATTGTTCATATAATGGAATCAAAACTTCACAATCACTACCAGATTTAAAAGTATAGCTACTTTCTAATTTTGTTTTTAATGCTGGATAGTTATATATTTCACCATTACATACAAGTGTATAATCTTTATAAACAAAAGGTTGATTTCCATTTGTTGATAAATCCATAATTGATAAACGGTTAAATCCCCATGTTATTCCATGATCAATTGAGACATGTTGATAATCAGGCCCACGATACGCTGCTTTATCTAAAGCTTTTTGGAAAACCTGTAATTCAAATTCTTCACTTCTAACGACTAAAAAACCACACATTTTAATATCCCCCTTATAATTAAAAAAACGCACATAGTGTGCGAGTATCGTGTAACATATAAATCCAAAGATATACATGGTACGGAAAATACTTCAAAGAGTACTCGATACCCGCTAGTTGTAACATAACTAGAGACGTTCTAGCCTACTTGCATTGCTTTCGGTAGACAGCTCGAAGGTGTTCTTCATATTTTCGTTCACTGCTAGTCTTTCACCTTCTACTAGCTCGCTGTTGCTTCGTAAAAATACTACTCTCCTTGTCTTTGCTTTTAACTTGTTTACAGTATATTATAGGATTTATAAAAAATCAATAAGAATTAATTAATATGATAAAAAATATTTAATTTTATACAATTATAAAATGTGAATAACTTTTGAGACAAATTTGAGACAAAAAACATAAAAAAATCATGTATAATGTTAATGTCTAGAAAAATATAAATAAAGGAGTTTAAAAATGCCAAAAGATATACACATGTTAGTAAGTATGATTAATATGAAATTAAGAGATGATGATATGCAATTATCACATGTTCTTTCTGTTTATGATTTGGATGAAACTGAGTTTATGAAAAGATTAGATGAAAACGAATATTTTTATGATGAAAGTACAAATCAAATTAAAACAAAATAATTGTTTTATCGAAGAATAGTGATATAATTATGAATACTTAAACGGAGGGAATTTAAATGTTAAAATTAGAAGATTTTAAAGCGGCTAAAAAAAGAGTTGATGAAGTTATCTTACCAACTCATTTAATACATAGTGATGCCTTTTCTGAAGAATGTGGAAATGATGTCTATATCAAACCTGAAAACTTACAAAAAACAGGAGCTTTCAAAATTAGAGGGGCTTACAATAAAATTATGAAATTAGATGATGAAGCAAAGAAAAAAGGGTTAATTGCTTCTTCAGCTGGAAATCATGCACAAGGTGTTGCTTATGCAGCAAAAAAATTAGGGGTCAAAGCAACAATTTGTATGCCAGCACATACACCATTAATTAAAGTTGATGCTACAAAAGCACATGGGGCGGATGTTGTATTATATGGTGAAGCTTATGATGAAGCTTATGAAAAAGCTGTAGAATTACAAAAAAGTGAAGGATACACTTTTGTTCATCCTTTTGATGATGAAGATGTTATGGAAGGGCAAGGAACAATTGCTTTAGAAATTATGGAAGAACTTCCAGATGTTGATTATATTTTAGTACCAATTGGTGGTGGTGGATTAATTTCAGGTATTGCTTGTGCAGCAAAGCAAATCAATCCATCTGTTAAAATCGTTGGTGTTGAACCAGAAGGTGCAGCGAGTGCCCTTGCCGCAGTTGAAGATGATCAACTTGTTAAATTAAGTGAAGTAAGTACAATCGCTGATGGTACAGCAGTTAAACAAATTGGAGAAACTCCATTTGAATATATTAAAAAATATGTTGATGAAATCGTAACTGTAAGTGATTATGAATTGATGGAAGCCTTCTTATTACTTGTTGAAAAACATAAATTAATTGCTGAAGGATCAGGTATTTTATCATTAGCAGCTTTAAAGAAATTACATTGTAAACGTAAAAAAGTTGTTTCACTTATTTCAGGTGGAAATATGGATGTTATGACAATTTCTTCGATGATCAATAAGGGACTTATTTCAAGAGGAAGAATTTTAACATTCTCTGTACAATTACAAGATATTCCAGGACAATTAGAAGTTGTTTCTCATTTACTTAATGAATGTAATGCAAATGTTATTGGAGTTGAACATAACCAATTTAAAAACTTTGCTCGTTTCTCTGAAGTAGAATTAAGAGTGACTTGTGAAACAAATGGTGAAGCTCATATTCAAGCGATTGCTGATAAATTTAAAGAAAATGGTTATATTATTCAAAAAATTAACTAATCTTATAAACCGCTTAGGCGGTTTTTTATTTTCAATGAGGTGAAGATCATG
>ERZ832317.5925-NODE-5925-length-10584-cov-7.891063_pt1 | contig 10584 bp, 10 predicted proteins | sample MGYA00519695_ERZ832317 | MGnify/ENA primary metagenome ERZ832317 (study PRJEB31850, sample SAMEA3708726) | human gut metagenome | biome: human gut; feature: human-associated habitat; material: faeces | place: China | collected 2014 ...
TGTTGAAAACTATATCCAAAAGCAAGTAGAGCTGGTAAAACTAAAAATACACAAATAAATATAACTGCTGGTAAAACAAATACTATTCCTGCTACTGCTTCTTTACTCATTGATTTTTTTAAAGCTACATCTGTCTTAATTTTTGCATTTCTCTTAACTGTTAGCATTGATACAATACCCACCTTTCTAAGAGAATTACGACTAAAAGCCATAATTCTCATTATTTATATATTAATTATTTTTGGATATTTTATAAATTTGATTTTAACATTTGGAATTGAATATATTAATATTAAACATTTAGATTAAAATAAAATTTTATTTTAATCTAATAATTATAGCAATAGCTAAAAAGATAATTATTATTCCAACTGCTATTAATAATATATTAATTATTGAACTAACACTTAAGCCAGAAGAATTAGTAGAAATACCAACAGCTTGTTCATGTGAATAAGCATCTTCTAAAGGATCTTCAGGAAGTGCTGTATTATCTTCTTCTGGAGCACCATTTAAGTATTCATTTTCTAAAGAACTATTAGAGTCTGTGTTAGTAGTGTTTTCATTATTAGACGCATTATTTGTTACATTTTCATCCACAGATTCAGAGTTATTATTAGGTAAATCCATTGTAACATTACTTGCATATACAAAATTTAAACAAAAAATAAAACTTAATATTAATACTAAAAAAATCTTAAAAACTTTTGACATTTGTTCCCTCCGTAAATAGAATTATTGATATTATAATACACAAAATAAAATGAAAAGTCTAGTATTTTTATAAAAATAATTAATTTTATAATAAGGTTAATTAGTTATAGAAAAGTAAAGAATATTTAAAAGAGTAAAACTAAATTTTACTATAGTTTAAGAATTAATAAATTTTTTTGCAATTATTATTTAATTTTTTAATTGGCTAATGATATTTGAAGATATAAATACAATTTTTTATTGACAATTTAGAAATAAAAAATTATTATAAACAAAAAGAAATTTTAGACTTGAAAAATAGTTGAATTTATTTTATAGTAAATTGATACTTTAGAAAGGATGAGATTATTTATGAAAGTTGTAATACAACGTGTAAAATGTGCACAGGTAGAAGTAGATAAAAAAATAGTAGGAAAAATTAATGAAGGTTTTTTAATTTTATTAGGTATAGCTCCAGATGATACTAAAGAAAAAGTTGACAACATGGTAAACAAAATAACTAAATTAAGAATTTTTGAAGATGAAAATGAAAAAATGAATTTATCAATTAAAGATATAAATGGAGAACTTTTGATAGTATCTCAATTTACATTATATGCAGATTGTTCAGGAGGAAATAGACCTAGTTTTGTAAATGCGGCAAAACCAGACTTAGCAAATGAACTATATGAATATTTTGTTAAGAAGAGTAAAGAAAATATTCCAGTTGTGCAAACAGGAGTATTTGGAGCACATATGGAAGTAAGTTTAATAAATAATGGACCTGTTACAATAGAATTAGAAATGTAGTGAAAATTTAATTTATGAAGTTGATAATTATAATTGTCAACAAATTATAAATGTATAATCATAATTTGACATAATTTAGCATTTGTGATAAAATATGATTCAGTTTTATAAAAGAAAGAGGTTGCAACTTTTAATAGTATTATTTTGTTATCAGATTATTGCAAAATATGAAAGGAAAAGTTGCCGAAATTAAGAAGAATATCTGGTTCTTTTTAGTTGGGCTAATGCAAAATATGTATTAGACTGTCACAGAAAATCTGTGGAGTGCTTTCGAACAAATAGAAAATAATATAGTTGTATATAGTTTATTTTTTATAGGTTTGTAGAAGTATTCTACAAGCTCTTTTTTTGTTTTAAAATTAGAAAATTTAAATGGTTTATATTGTTAGTGTAAAGTAATTTAAAATAGAAAAATAAAAAACATTAGCAAAAAATAAAAACCTAAGGAGAGATTTTTATGAAAAGTAATTTAAACACAGAATTGTTGGAGTATCTACAACAAGCAGGAAAAGAAATAACAAAAGGATATATACAAAAAACTGGAAATAAACATTGTAAGTTTGGTGTTATACAATTTTCAGACATTGCAAAACCAGAACCTGACGGAAAACCGGATATAATTAGAAAAACAGCAGAATTATATGACCAATATAAAGGAAATGAAGAATATATACATATACCAGATGTACCACAAATGTCATCAAATTTTCAAAACTTTCCTGTTATTGGGGTTATTAATGATGAAATAAATGAATTAGAAGGTGTTATGACAATTAAGTTTAACGATAATAGAGAAGAAATGGATCCTTATTATCAAAAAGAAGGAGTGAAATTTTATTCAATAACAGGCGCAATAGTAAGGCAAAGAGACAATATGCTAAATAAGGGATTAGGAACATGTATGTATGAAACTGCAATACTAGGAATTTACAATTACATGCAAGCACACCCAGAAAATAATTTAGAGTTAAATGTTGTAATTGATTGTACAAATTTGCCAAGTTTATATGCTTTATCAAATGCTGTTAGTAACATAAATTCAAGAGGATTAGTGGGAGAAGGAAAAAAGCTAGATAGTAATTTAGAAGCTATATATACTGTAAAAGATGAAAATGGGCACTTAATTGAAGCTCCTACATATGTTTTAAAGGTAGATTTAAATGCTAAAGAAAAAGAGGATAAAAAATTAGGCGTATGCAAAGAAAACGAAACAGTAATATCATTTAATGTTAATACAATAGAAGAAAAACATAAAAAATATAAACAATTATTGGATGAAATTTTAAATAAAATAAAAGCAAACGGAGAGTGTGTACCACTACAAATGGAAGATAAAGGAACAGGAAAAGTTACATATATTCCGGTAAGTAGTTTAGGAATTAATTTAACAGAAATAAGAGTTATTACAAATGGTGCAGAAAAAATAGGAAGCAAAAGGACACCAAGAAATGATAGTAACAATTTTATTGGACCTATGCCAAACATACATATAAATAGACCTAATGTATCAAATGTAAATAATATTGAAGAAAGATAATGAAAAGAATATATAAATTAATTATATAAAATTTATACTTGAGCATTTTACTAAATATATTAGTTAGATTAATAAATAATGGAGGCTAAGAATGATATTAGATTCAAATACTACAATAAAATATTTCAAAGAAATAGCAAAAATACCTAGAGAATCTGGACATGAAGAAAAAATAGCAAAATATTTATGTGAATTTGCTGAATTAAGAAATTTAGAGTATGAAAAAGATGAATATAATAATGTATTAATTAAAAAGAATAATTGCAATAAGACTCCTTTAATTTTACAGGTACATACAGATATGGTATGTGAAAAAGAGCAAAATAAATGTTTTGATTTTGAAGAAGATAGTATAGAAGTAATGGAAAAAAATGGATATTTACATGCAAATGGAACAACTTTAGGTGCAGACAATGGTATAGGAATAGCACAAATTTTAACAATATTAGATAGTAATATAGAAACGAATATAGAAGCAATTTTTACTGTTTCAGAAGAAACTTCTATGTTGGGTTCTATAAATTTTGATACTTCAAAATTGAATGGAAAAATGCTACTTAATTTAGATGGATTTGAGGAAAATACTATATTAATAGAAAGTGCAGGATTTTATGACATTATTTTAAAAATGCATAATAAATTTAAAAATATACAAGATAATAATTTTAATGTTTATGAAATAAATTTAACACGGATTAAAAGGTGGTCATTCTGGTTTTGATATAGATAAACATAGAGGTAATGCAAGCCTTTTACTTGCAAATATCTTAAAAGATATAAATGATATAAAACTTATAAATTTTATTGGAGGAACCAAATTTAATGTTATACCATCTGAATCAAAATCAGTTTTTTATACCAAATTGAAATTTAAAGAAATTAAAGTTTTAGCAGAAAAACATAAAAAAAATTTAGATAATAAATTTAAAAATATAAGTATTGAAGTAAAAAAATTAAAAAATGAAGAAAATAAAAAAAGCAATAATAATGGAGAAAGTCTTATACAAGAAACAGAAAATAATATAAAAAAAAGAGAGTTTTCAGATAATATGCTAACTAGTTATCTAGACGAAAAACAAAGCAAGAAATTTTTACAAAGTATTTCTACTTTTCCACATGGTGTTTTAAATAAAAACGAAAGAGGAGATGTGACAACTTCTATCAATTTAGGAGTAGTTAATTTAAAAGAAAATGAAATAAAAGTAGGGGTGAGAAGTTCTAGAAAAGAGGAAGAAAATAACTGCTTGAAAAAGTTAAAAGAATATTGTAATAACAATAGTTTTGAGTTTATTATATTATCTTCACAGCCGAGTTTTAGAACAAATGAAGATGATGAAATTGTGAGAAAATTAATAAAAGCTCATCCAACAAAATTATTTAAAGAAAAACCTTCTATAAAATCTATGCATATTACAGTGGAAGTTGGTATTTTTCAAAGAAAAATACCAAACATACAAATAGCAATTATTTCACCTAATATACAAGGAGCACATACAACAAAAGAATGTGTAGAAGTTACTTCAATAGAGAAAACCAATAAATGGATAGAGAATTTTTTAAAATCCTTTACATAATTCTAAAATAATGATATAATCTTATATACGATGTTTCTTTACCAGAAGCTGCGTTGTAACGTAGCACACATCGAATTTTATTATTGGAGGAATAGATATGACAGATGGAATTGACCGCCGAGAGCGGTTAGACCTCCTGGATTGGTTCGAGGGACTAGCTTCGAGCAGAGGATATGTTTTCGCTATGCGAGAGCTATATCCTAAGCAAAAGGAAAAACTCATTTCCTGGGGCTTTACAGTGACCACCGTGGGGAAAGTAGAGCGTAGTAATGCTCTGGAACTCTGTGGAGTATCTGCCTTAGGTGCTCCAAAAGATAGTGCAGCATATCGCATGCTGGAAGTTGCAGCCAAGCGCAGCAAAAGACTTAGCTATGCTTTGGAACATCAGTCAACTAAGAAACCCAAAACCATAAAACGTCCTTATCAAGTAAATGAGGAAGGTGGTGGGTGGAACCAGTAATAAGAAAACCCTCGGAGTATTTCCGGGGGTTCATTTTTATTTTAGGTTAAATTTTCTAATTCTTTTATTTTGTCACGTAATTCTGCAGCTTTTTCAAATTCCATATCTGCTGCATATTTTAACATTTCATCAGTAAGTTTATTAATTACATCTTGCATATTTGCATTTTTATCTAATTTATATTCTTCTTGAATATCTTCAACATAGCTTGCTTTAATAGTATCTCTAATAGATTTTTGAATTGTTTGAGGAGTAATATTATGAATTTTATTATATTCCATTTGTATTTTTCTTCTACGATTTGTTTCACTAATTGCTTTTTCCATAGATTCAGTTAGTTCATCTGCATACATTATAACTTTTCCATCAGTGTTTCTTGCTGCACGTCCTATAGTTTGTATTAAAGAACGTTCTGAACGCAAGAAACCTTCTTTGTCTGCGTCTAATATGGCAACTAATGAAACCTCAGGAATATCTAAACCTTCTCTTAAAAGGTTTATTCCTACTAAGACATCAAATTCGCCTAAACGTAAATCTCTTATAATTTCCATTCTTTCTAATGCTTTAATATCAGAATGCATATATCTAACTTTTATATCAATTCCAGCTAAATAAGATGTTAAATCTTCTGCCATTTTTTTAGTTAAGGTTGTAACTAAAATTCTTTCGTTTTTTGAAGTTCTTTCCTTAATTTGCTCAATTAAATCATCTATCTGGTTAGTAACAGGTTTAACTTCTATTTGAGGGTCAAGCAATCCAGTTGGTCTTATAATCTGTTCTACAACATTTTCCTTTGAGTGTTCTTTTTCATATTCAGCAGGAGTAGCACTAACAAATACAATTTGATTTATTCTTTCTTCAAATTCTTTAAAAGTTAAAGGCCTATTATCAAAAGCAGAAGGTAACCTAAAACCATATTTTACTAAAGACTCTTTTCTAGCTCTGTCTCCATTATACATTGCTCTTACTTGAGGAATTGTAGCATGTGACTCATCTATTAGTAGTAAAAAGTCTTTTGGAAAATAGTCAAATAAAGTGAAAGGGGGAGAGCCAGGAGCACGACCACTTATATGTCTTGAGTAGTTTTCAATACCTTGGCAAAATCCAGTTTCTTTCATCATTTCTATATCAAAATTTGTTCTTTCCTCAATTCTTTGAGCTTCAATTAATTTATTATTTTCCTTAAAATATTTTACTTGCAATTCTTTTTCTTTTTCAATACTATCTAAAGCTTTTAGCATTTTTTCGGATGTAGTTACATAGTGAGAGTTAGGGAAAATTATAACATGAGTTCTATTAGCTGTAACTTTTCCAGTTAGGGGATTTATTTCAACTAATTTTTCTATTTCATCTCCCCAGAATTCAACACGGATAGCAGCTTCACTTTCATTTGAAGGATATATTTCTACAATATCTCCTTTTGCTCTAAAAGTACCACGCTTAAAATCAAGTTCATTTCTTGTATATTGCATATTAACTAATTTTTTAAGCATTTCGTTTCTTTCTACCTTCATATTAGGTCTTAAAGAAACAGCCATATTTTCATAATCAATAGGGTCACCTAACCCATAAATACAAGAAACAGAAGCTACTATTATAACATCGCGAGTTTCGAAAAGTGCTGCAGTAGCAGAGTGACGTAATTTATCTATTTCATCATTTATAGATGCATCTTTTTCTATATATGTATCTGACTGTGGAATATAGGCTTCTGGCTGGTAATAGTCATAATATGATACAAAATATTCAACATTATTCTCAGGAAAGAATTCTTTAAATTCGCTGTATAGTTGACCTGCTAATGTTTTATTATGTGCTAAAACAAGAGTAGGTTTTTGAACTTGCTGTATTATATTGGCCATAGTAAATGTTTTTCCGTGAACCTGTAACTCCTAGAAGAGTCTGGAATTTCTTGCCTTCTTTTATTCCATTTGATAAATATTCTATTGCCTTAGGTTGGTCTCCTGTTGGATTGTAATTTGATACTAATTTAAACATATATTACCCCCATATATATAACATATTATTTATACCATAATTTTAAAAAAAATACAAATAACATTGCTGTAAAACACATAAAGGTTAATAAACATCAAGTGAAAAATTAATAATATTTTAGAGAAAATGGATATAAATTTTTCTAGACAATTACTCACAAAAATGATATAATATATTTGTATGAAAAAAGAAAAAAATGGTAAACTAAATAAAGTTTATTATATAGGAGGTACTTATGGGAATATTTGATATTACAGATAAATATATGGAAGCAAAATCAGCACAAGTTAACTCAGAGTTTAAACCATCAAAATTACATGAACAACCATTAGTTGTTGAAGTGCAAAATAGAGAAAACAACAATGAAAAATCTTTTATATATAGAGAAACATTATAATATAATTTAATTAAAAACATATGAAAACTAAGTTATTAGATAAAATCTATGGACTTAGTTTTTATTATTAAATATCAACTATATAAAATATAACAATAAACATGTAATATAAAAACGATTATATAAATTGATTTTTGAATTTATGTAATATTATTAAATTGTAAAAGTAAAACATAATTTATAAAATTAAAAGAAACAATTTATATAACTTCTTGACAATAACGAACTAATGTTTTATAATATTAATGCAGAAATTTTTATACAAAATAGGGGGCAACTATGCAAAATAGTATAGTAATAAAAGGAGCAAAAGAGCATAACTTAAAAAATATAAATGTGGAGATACCAAGAGACAAATTAGTTGTTATAACAGGGCTTTCTGGTTCTGGAAAATCTTCACTAGCATTTGATACTCTATATGCAGAGGGGCAAAGAAGGTATGTAGAGAGTTTGTCTTCTTATGCAAGACAATTTTTAGGTTTAATGGAAAAACCAGATGTAGAATCTATAGATGGACTTTCTCCGGCAATTTCTATAGACCAGAAAACTACATCAAGAAATCCACGTTCAACTGTAGGAACTGTAACAGAAATATATGACTATATTCGTCTTTTATATGCTAGAATTGGTGTACCATATTGTCCGAAATGTGGTAAAAAAATAGAAAAACAATCTATTGACCAAATTATAGACAATATCATGTCATTAGAAGAAGGTACCAAAATTCAAGTTTTAGCACCTATTGTTCGTGGTAGAAAAGGTGAATATACAAAACAGTTACAAGAGTTCCAAAAACAAGGATTTGTACGTGTTAGGGTAGATGGTGAAATATATGAACTAACAGACGATATAAATATAGATAGAAAGAAAAAACATAACATAGAACTTGTAGTAGACAGATTAATTATAAAAGAAGATGTTAGAAGTAGACTTACAGAATCTGTAGAAATAGCTCTTAAAAATGCCAATAATTTAGTAAGTATAGATATTCCAGGAGATAAAGAATTATTATTTAGTCAAAATTATGCTTGTCCAGATTGTGGGATAAGCTTTGAAGAATTAACTCCAAGAATGTTTTCATTTAATAATCCTATAGGAGCTTGTCCTGCATGTACTGGTATTGGTTACTTAATGAAAATGGATGAAGACTTAATAATTCCAGATAAAAGCAAAACTTTATATGATGGAGTTAAAGCTTTTGGTGCTAGTACAATGAAAAAAGGCGATACCATGGCAAAAATGTATTTTGAGAGTATTGCACGTCATTATGGTGTAGATATTAAAGTTCCAATAAAAAAGTTACCAAGAGATTTCCTAAATAAAATCTTATATGGAACTGGAAAAGAAGAGATAGACTTTGAATATACTTCAGCTGCTGGAACACGTAAATATAGAGCACCATTTGAAGGAGTTATTCCAACATTAGAAAGAAGATATAATGAAACAAAGTCTCAAGGAATGAGAGACTTTTATGAGATGTATATGAGTGACAGTGAATGTCCAGAGTGTCATGGAGCAAGATTAAAACCAGAAGTTTTAGCTGTAAAAATTGGTGATAAAAATATAAACGAATTAACAGATATGTCAATAGATAAAATAAAGAATTATTTAAATTCTTTAACATTAAATAAAACAGAACAGATGATAGCAGACCAAATTTTAAAAGAACTAAATAAAAGGCTACAATTTTTAATAGATGTTGGGTTAGATTATTTAACATTATCTAGAAATGCAGGTAGCCTATCTGGAGGAGAAGCTCAACGTATTAGGCTTGCAACACAAATTGGTTCTGGACTTACAGGAGTTTTATATATACTAGATGAGCCAAGTATAGGACTTCATCAAAGAGATAATGATAAACTTTTAGCTACATTAAAAAAATTAAGGGATTTAGGTAATAGTGTTTTAGTTGTAGAACATGATGAAGATACAATGTATGCAGCAGACCAAGTTATAGATATAGGACCAGGAGCAGGTGTTCATGGTGGAAATGTTATGGCACAAGGTACTGCAGAAGAAATAAAATTAGTTTCAGAATCTATAACAGGTCAATATTTAAGTGGTAAAAAGCAAATACGTGTCCCAGAAAAAAGAAGGAAATCTAATGGAAGAGCAATTGAAGTTAAAGGAGCAACAGAGCATAATTTAAAAAACATAAATGTTAAGTTTCCACTAGGACAATTTGTTTGTGTTACAGGTGTTTCAGGTTCTGGAAAAAGTACATTAGTTAACGAAATATTATATAAAACTATTGCAAGAGAACTAAATGGTTCTAACGAAAAACCAGGTAAATGTAAAGAAATAAAAGGTATAGATAATATAGATAAAATAATTAATATAGACCAATCTCCAATTGGAAGAACTCCACGTTCAAATCCAGCCACATATACTGGTGTATTTGACTTTATTCGTGATATTTTTGCAGGGACAAATGAAGCAAAAATGCGTGGATATGATAAGGGCAGATTTAGTTTTAATGTAGCTGGGGGAAGATGTGAGGCTTGTAATGGTGATGGTGTACTTAAAATAGAAATGCATTTTTTACCAGACATATATGTACCTTGTGAAATTTGTAAAGGTCAAAGATATAATAGAGAAACTTTAGAAGTAAAATATAAAGATAAAACAATTTCTGATGTTTTAAATATGACAGTGGAAGAAGCATTAGAATTCTTTAAAAATATACCTAAAATAAAAAATAAAATTCAAACACTATATGATGTTGGATTAGGATATATAAAATTAGGACAGCCTTCTACAACATTATCTGGTGGAGAAGCTCAACGTATAAAACTTGCAACAGAGCTTTCTAAAAAGGCTACAGGAAAAACTTTGTATATATTAGACGAACCTACAACAGGTCTTCATATTGCAGATGTTCATAAGTTAGTAGATATATTACAAAGGCTTGTAGACACTGGTAACAGTATAATCGTTATTGAACATAATCTAGATTTAATAAAAACAGCTGATTACATTATAGATTTAGGACCAGAAGGAGGAGACAAAGGAGGTCAAATTATATCTGTTGGTACTCCTGAGCAAGTTGCAAGAAATGAATATAGTTATACAGGAAAATTTTTGAAAAAATATTTAGAAAAATAATATATAAATT
>ERZ832317.5926-NODE-5926-length-10584-cov-2.910628_pt1 | contig 10584 bp, 6 predicted proteins | sample MGYA00519695_ERZ832317 | MGnify/ENA primary metagenome ERZ832317 (study PRJEB31850, sample SAMEA3708726) | human gut metagenome | biome: human gut; feature: human-associated habitat; material: faeces | place: China | collected 2014 ...
TTGGTTCCAACTTCTTTTAATGCAGAATTATAAAGAAAGATTATGGTATTCCAACCATCTACACCTTCTGTCACTTCAATTGGTGATTCCATTTTCTACTCCTCCATGCATCTACTGCGGAAAATAACCTTTTTATATTTCCGGAATTTTCCTCGTAAGTTATAATATATGCAAGAACAATCTAACTTTAGTATAGCACATCTTTGTATAATATGCTTGTTATTAGTTAAATTTTTATCAATTTTTAATAATTATGCACAAGAGGTATTGTTCTTGTTTTCTATGGTATAACTTTTATCTATATTTTCTTAAATCTTTCTTATAAATCGAGCTTCAAATCATTTTCTTTGATCCAGCCAATCTTACGGAAGAACAGACCGAATGCCCAGGTTAAAACACCCGGTAAAATGAAGCATACTAACAGCATTCCAATCCAGTCCATTGGTGTAATGGCTGCCTTGGCACCGGATGCAATATCATTAATCCAGCCGGTATAAATACCAATCTGACCAACCAGTCCACAGGTTCCCATTCCGGATGCTACAGCTGCACCGTTCATCTGAAGATGGAATACGCAGGTTGCTATTGGGCCTGTTATGGCGGAGCTTAAAATTGCCGGAAGCCAGATTCTTGGATTCCGCACGATATTTCCCATCTGTAACATGGAAGTTCCGATTCCCTGTGCGAAAAGTCCACCCCATTTATTTTCCCGGAAGCTCAGTACTGCAAAACCTACCATATTGGCACAGCATCCTGCTACTGCAGCTCCTCCTGCCAGTCCGGTCAGTCCCAAAGCTGCACAGATTGCAGCACTGCTGATTGGCAGCGTCAGTGCGATACCTACAATTACAGAGACTAAAATTCCCATAAAGAACGGCTGCAACTCGGTTGCCCACATAATGGCATTTCCTACTGCACTGGCTGCGGCTCCGATTGCCGGTGCCCACCAGATGGATAAGCCTGCTCCGATGAAAATGGTTACAAACGGAGTGACGATAATATCAATTTTGGTTTCTTTGGATACTGCTTTACCGAATTCGGCTGCAAAGATGGTGACAATCAATACTGCCAGCGGTCCGCCTGCTCCACCCAGGGTATTTGCGGCCACACCGACGGCTGCCAGTGAAAAAAGCACCAGTGGTGGACACTGCAAAGCAAAACCAATGGAGATTGCCATTGCCGGACCGGTTGCTGCTTTGGCATATCCACCGATGTCCACCAGAAGCTGGATGCCAGCCTGCTCACCAATTGTACTGATAATTGTTCCAATTAAAAGAGAAGCAAAAAGACCTTGTGCCATTGCACCTAAGGCATCAATGCCATATCTTTTTGCTGAGATAATAATATTTTTGCGTTTTAAGAACGCTTTTATCTTTTCCATTTTTCTTCCTCCTTGACTTTAGCTGTCTTGTCAGTTGTCTTGTCAGTCAAGGAGTAGTTTACCATATCGAGAAAAAAAGTCAAGCTGTTATCTTGCGTAGCCTTTTTCCCGTAATTTTTCTTCTATGATGTCAAGTAATTGTTCTGAATCTGCTTCTACGGTATGAAAGTGTTTATTTCCGGTCAGTGTCTTAAGCGGCTTTGCCTTGCTCTTTGCAACCTTTGCAATAAATTCGTCCACATCCTGACGGCTTTTTAAAATCAGATCCACCGTTATCTGTCCGTAAATATCATGCTCGATTACGACGTCTAAGACTTTTCCACCGAAATCCACGATGGTATAAAGCTCATCCTGTGTCTGTTCATCACTGTGGCTTACTGCAATGGTTCTTCTTGCTTTCTGTGTCTCTTCCGAAGGGTCATAAAGCACATAGCCTTTGTTGGTGCTTAAAATATTCTTATTTACTGCACGAAGCAATGCAATATCCTGTACAATCACCTGACGGCTGACTCCTAATTCTTTTGCCAATTCTGTTCCGGACAAAGGTTTTCCCTTCTCCCCCAGCATCTTAATGATGGTATCCCGGCGCATCTGCCCTTCCATTTTCTTTCCTCCTGACACAGTTACTTAATCCTCTTCAATCACATGAATTTCCAAAAAATCAAATTCAATTTCTTCCACAAAATTATCCTGATAAAACCTGGTCTTTGCATGCCGCTTAAATTCATCCACATTGCGGTCTAACCAGATTGGTTTTCCCAAATCAAAGGTATAGCACACCTCATCTAATGCCTGGAACACCTTATGGGTTCTGGTATCCCCGGAGTCATCACAGATGGTGGTATCCTTTAACATATGATTGTCTTTAAATTCTTTTGCCCATAACCGGAACATCCCTTACCTCCTCTGGCGTGCTGCCTCATACATCAGCAGTGTTGCCGCAATTGCTGCATTCAGTGATTCTACTTTTCCTGCCATTGGAATGTGGATATAGGTATCTGCCATTCTGGCAATCTCATCCGATAATCCATTTCCTTCATTTCCAATTAAAAAGCCTGTGGGTTCTTTATAATCCGGCTCCTCATAAGAAACACTGCCCTGCAGATGGGCACTGTAAAGCTTTATTTTCCGGGACTTTAACTGCATCAATATATCCTGCAGGTTTTCCGTCACGAAAAATGGTACGCGAAAGATACTGCCCATAGTGGAGCGGATGGTCTTTGGATTAAAAACATCTACAGTGGTGCGGTTCATGATAATTCCGCTGATTCCCGCTCCCTCTCCGGTCCGGAACATCGTGCCTAAATTGCCCGGATCCTGAATACTTTCAAGAATCAGAAGATGGGCATTTTCCTTTGGTATTACTTCTTCTAAGGTATAATCCGGCATTTTCACAAGACAAAGGATTCCCTGCGGTGTCTTGGTATCGGACACACTTTCAAACACATGATTGGCAAGTACTTCATAATTTTTTCCCTGCAGAACTTTTACATGGGATTCCTCTTCCATGAAATGCTCGGAAACATAAATTCTATCAAGCCAGCCTTCCGGGATTTCTCGGAACATACGGATTCCTTCCACAACAAAAAGCCTCTGTTCATTACGAACTTTGGCTTTTTTTACTAACTGAATTAAATTTTTTACCTGCGGATTTGTTGTACTGGTAATCATAATAACATCCTATCTGGAAAGATTTCTACAGATTTCATACTGATATTCCGGAATGGATTTGGTCATTGCCAGTGCCTCGTCAATATCATAATCTACGAATTCACCATTTTTATATGCTACAAGACGGTTGGATTTGCCTTCGCACAGCAAATCTACGGCAATGCATCCCATGGTAGATGCATAAACACGGTCTTTACAGGTCGGGCTTCCACCACGCTGCATGTGTCCTAAGATAGTCGCTCTGGTTTCAACTCCGGTTGCTGCTTCAATTCTCTTTGCCATGCTTGCGGAATGACCGATACCTTCTGCATTTACAATAATATGATGCTGCTTTCCACGTTTTCTGTTCTCTATAATATTATTTACAAGCTTCTGCTCGTCATAATCATATTTCTCCGGAAGCAGGATATCCTCTGCTCCATTGGCAATACCACACCACAATGCAATATATCCTGCATTTCTTCCCATAACCTCAATAATACTGCATCTTTCATGTGATGTAGATGTATCTCTTATCTTATCAATAGCTTCCATTGCTGTATTAACAGCAGTATCAAATCCAATAGTATAATCTGTACATGCAATATCAAGATCAATTGTTCCCGGAAGTCCGATAGTATTAATTCCCTGTGCTGCAAGCTTCTGTGCACCTCTGAAAGAACCATCTCCACCGATTACAACTATACCGTCAATTCCATGCTTTCTGCATACTTCAGCACCTCTCTTCTGACCTTCTTCAGTCATGAATTCCATGCATCGTGCTGTATAGAGGACTGTTCCACCACGCTGGATAATATCAGCAACGCTTCGCTTGTCCATATCAATTATCTCATCATTAAGAAGTCCGTTATAGCCCTTCTGAATACCCTTGACCTTAAGTCCCTTATTCAAAGCAGTTCTTACAACTGCACGGATAGCAGCATTCATGCCTGGAGCATCTCCACCACTTGTTAATACGCCGATTGTTTTAATTTCCTTTGCCATAACTTCCCCTTTCTTATCTCTTAATATTATTTTCTGTTTTATGTTACCACATTATAAAAGAAAAATCTTCTTTTTTTGATAATTTTTTACCAATGTTAATTAAAAATTATGTTGTAGCAACATTTTTCTCACCATATTTACTCTTAAGAATATAAAGCAGGTCTGATGTCACCTTCACGCACTGACTCTGTGGAAGCGCTATTCTCTGTTTTTCTGCCACACAATATATTGTGACTGTGTCTTTACCGTCCGATTCTTTGAAAATATCAGCAAGCTCATCCCTGTGTGTCTCATACTCAGCAAGACTGTCAAACCTAAGCCACAATCTTCTTGGAACACTGTCAAAGCTCACAACACTGTCTGCCGTAAGTCTTGCAGGTTTGTCGGCATCTGCCTGTATTCTTCCCGTAACAAATACTTTGTTGGTCGTATCAAAAAGTCTTTTATATTTTTGATAATTTCTTGCAAACATGATTACCTCAACGCTTCCAACAAAATCTTCTATTGTAAGGTATGCCATCTGCTGCCCTGAACCGGTAGTAATAACCTTAATATTACTTATAAGGCCACCTATTGTCTGCTTTGAGCCGATCATAAGCTTTGCCTGTCCGGTTTCCTCATCAATAAGAAAATCTGTACTTCTCGCAGAAATATGTTTCTCCCACATACCAGTATATTCATCCAGCTGATGTCCTGTTACATATACACCGAGAACTTCTTTTTCACGTTCAAGCAGATCCTCCTTTTCAAACTCCTGAATATCAGGCACTTTCATTTCAAGGCTCTGTTTATCCTCTTCACTTACGAAATCGAATAGTGACATTTGTCCTGAAATAGCATCTTTATTCTGCTTAACAGCACTATCAATCATTCTCTCATAGACATTCATCATGCCCCGTCTTGTATTACCAAATGTGTCAAATGCACCTGCAAGTATAAGATGCTCAACTGTTCTCTTATTAATTGCCCCTGCCATTCTTGTAATAAAATCCTGCATGGAGTGAAAATCGCCATTATTGGTCCTTTCTTCAATAATCGCAGTAATTGTAGGTCTTCCCATACTCTTTACCGCATTAAATCCAAACCTTATATTCTTACCTTCAACACCGAAATCAGCAACTGATTTATTGACATCAACAGGAAGAATACTAATTCCCATCTCTCTTGCTGCAAGAATATATTCTGCGACCTTACTTGTTTTATCAGTTACACTTGATATCAGCCATGCCATATACTGTACAGGAAAATGTACTTTCAGATATGCTGTCTGATATGCCACAACCGCATAGCATGCCGCATGTGATTTGTTAAATGCGTATTTTGCAAAATCCATCATCTCATCATATATCTTATTGGCAGTCTCTTCATTTATGCCATTCTTAATACAGCCTGGTACTCCGTTAGCCTCATTACCATATACGAAATTCTGACGTTCCTGCTCCATTACATCAAGCTTTTTCTTAGCCATTGCTCTTCGCACATTATCACTACCGCCCCACGAATATCCGGCAAGGTCACGGACAATCTGCATAACCTGCTCCTGATAAACCATACAGCCATATGTCGGCTCTAAGATTGGCTCTAACTGCGGGCATTCATAGGTTATGTTTCCCGCGTTCTCTTTTCCTTTAATATACTGTGGTATGAAATCCATTGGTCCCGGTCTGTAAAGCGATATACCGGCAATTAAATCCTCTAAACAATCCGGTTTTAACTCTTTCATGAAGTTTCTCATTCCGCCACTCTCTAACTGGAATATACCTGCACATTTGCCCTGACTTATACATTCAAATACAGACTTATCGTTATATGGTATATTATCCACTGAAAATGCAGGGTCAATCTGCTGTTCACATTTTTCAGTCTGCTGGATTACAGTTAAGTTTCTAAGACCTAAAAAGTCGAATTTTAACAGTCCCAGATGCTCCAGAGTAGGACCTTCAAACTGCGTAACCTTAACATTATCTGCTCCAACTGCAACCGGAACATACTCTCCAACATCCTTCTGACTGATAAGAACACCTGATGCATGAACTGAAGCATGCCTTGGCAGTCCTTCAAGTCTCTTTGCTTTATCTATAAGATCTCTCACTGTCTCATCAGCTTCATACAATGCCTTAAACTCAGCATTTGGCTTAATGTCCCTGTCTGCGTCACCATTCATTGCACTGTCAATCGTAACACCAACCTTCTGTGGTATCATCTTCGCAATGTTATCAACCATCGCATATGGAAGATCCATAACCCTTCCGACATCTTTAATAACGGCTCTTGCTGCCATAGTTCCAAATGTGATTATCTGGCACACACATTCTTTACCATATTTTTCTATAACATAATCAATAACCTTCTGTCTGCCTTCTGGTGCAAAGTCCACATCAATATCGGGCATGGATACACGCTCAGGATTCAGGAATCGTTCGAATACAAGATTGTATTTAACAGGGTCAAGTGTTGTTATTCCAAGACAGTATGACACAAGACTTCCTGCCGCCGAGCCTCGTCCGGGTCCAACCGGAATATCATGTGTCTTGGCATAATTAATGTAATCCCACACAATCAGGAAATAATCGACATATCCCATTGAATAGATAACTGACAGCTCGTAAGAAAGTCTCTGGAATATATCATTCGAATCCTCTGCCCTTTTTATAACAACATCTTTTCTGTCTGCAACTATTGATGCTTTTGCCTGCTCTATAATATCTTCAATACATACATCTGCGGTCTTGTCCGGATATCTCTCCTTTAACCCCTCATAGCATAAAGCATTAAGATACACCCATGAATTCTTTCCATATTCTTCTGGCACATCAAACGCTGGCAGCTTTGTAACTCCGAATTCTATCTCAACATTACATCTTTCTGCTATCTTATGAGTGTTCTCAACTGCTTCCGGTGCGTATTTGAACAATTCCGCCATCTCTTCCTCTGACTTTAAATAGAACTGTCCACCCTCATATCGCATCCTGTTTTCATCAGAAAGCTTCTTACCTGTCTGTATACATAATAATATATCATGTGCATCTACATCATCTGCATAAGTATAATGAACATCATTCGTACATACCAGTTCAATTCCGGTCTCATTATGCATACGCATAAGCTGTGGATTGACATAGTGCTGTTCTGCTATTCCGTGATCCTGCAATTCAAGAAAGAAATTTCCCTTTCCGAATATATCCTGAAGTTCAAGGGCAGCATCTCTGGCCGTCTCATACATGCCTCTTGACAGATATCTCTGCACCTCACCTGCAAGGCACGCACTCGTAGCAATAATTCCCTCGTGATATTCCCTTAACACTTCCTTGTCTACTCTCGGCTTATAGTAAAAGCCTTCTGTAAACCCTTTTGAGACTATCTTCATAAGATTCTGATATCCGGTGTTATTCTCTGCCAGCAATACAAGGTGATTATATTTATCCTCGCTCTGTCCTGCACCTTTATCAAACCTTGACCCCGGAGCTACATACACCTCACAGCCAAGAACAGGCTTGATTCCTGCCTTCTTAGCCGCCTCGTAAAATTCAATAACACCATACATCACACCATGGTCAGTTATTGCAAGGCTGTCCATGCCAAGTTCCTTTGCCCGTTTAGTAATCTCTTTTATCTTACTGGAGCCATCCAGCAATGAATATTCAGTATGCACATGCAAATGTGTAAAACTCATAACAACTCCTCCCTATGTCAAAAAATATAACATATTTTCATTTATTAATCAGCATTTTTATGATATTCTATATTTAATTATTATTGTAAGGGAGTTGTATTATGTTAATATCTGATATTCCCGTAGGCGGGTCAATTTCAATTGAAATATCCATAGATAATGTAAGCTACGAAATGCCTTCCTCTGTTGTTGCATCCAAGAATGGCTACATTCTCATAGCGCCTTTTACATCAAAAGGTGCTGTAATAGATTTTTCTTCTTATAAGGATATTTTATTTAATCTTTATACCATAGACCCAGCAACAAAGAACCGTGTAGTCTGGAAGAATATTAACATAGAAACTATCACTTATAAATCAACCGGTTTTGCATCTGCTTACTACAAAATCTCGACCAATGTTTATGCCAGTATAGCCTCTGAATGCGACAGAAGATTTAATCAGCGCATTTCAACCGGGGCTTCGGGACATATCTCATCAGATACCACAGAAGCTGATATTCCGCTAACGTTAATTGATGTCAGTGATAAAGGACTTTCATTTTCAACCAGCAACGAACTATTATATAACTATAATAATACATATATAACATTTTCAGATCAGGCAAACGGAAAGCAGTTTAACTTTCATTTTAAATGTTTTATCATACGCAGCCAGTTGTATGGCGAACGCTACATTTATGGATGTATTATCCCAACTCCGTCCCGCGAATATCTTACATATGTTTTTCTTAAAAAAATTGAATCCAGAATCAGTTCTGCTAAGGAACAGTCTAAACAGACCGCTCTTAAAGATGCTGCTGACGTTGCTTCACAATCTATTGAAAGCACTTCGTCAGGATATCATTCACACATATCTGAAAAGAATAAGCGTTGATATAAGGGGCATATCACAATGTGATATGCCCCTTTATTATTAATCATCTTCTTTTTCTTTAGCTGTATCATCAGATTCATTATCGTCTGAATGACTGCCAATATTCTTCCATATATCGCTTTCCGGCTCACCACTAACTGTCGATGAATAGCTTCCATCTTCATTAAATGTTACGCTTTCTGCCACTTTCTCTGATGTTGAGAATAATGAAGTATCCACTGGTTCAGGGATTCCCTTTGCCTCTCTGAATATCTTCATGAATTCCTTGCCTGTGATAGTCTCATGGTCATACAGATATCTTGCAAGCTGATCCATTACTTCTCTGTTCTCTCTTATAATCTGCTTAGCCTCTTCATAACATGACGCAATAAGCTTCTTTACCTCATCATCAACTTCAGCCTCTGTTGCCTGTGCACAGTTCATAGATGCTCTTCCGCTAAGATACTCATCTTCGACTGTTGATAATGCAACAAGTCCGAATCTGTCTGACATACCGTATCTTGTAATCATTGTCTTGGCAAGGTTAGTTGCTTTCTTGATATCATCATAAGCACCATTAGTAACTGAACCAAATACAACTTCTTCTGCAGCACGTCCACCAACAAGTGATATAAGGTCTGTCATAAGTTCATCCTTAGTCTCAAGATGCTTCTCTTCCTCTGGGAAGTTAAGCACATAACCAAGTGAACCATTAGTATGAGGTATAATAGTAATCTTCTGGACCGGATCAGAATTATTCTTGATAGCTCTTATAAGGGCATGTCCAATCTCATGGTAAGCAACAACCTGCTTTTCCTTCTTGCTAAGAACTCTTTCCTTCTTCTCCTTACCTGCTACAACTGTATCAAAAGCACCAAGAAGGTCCTTCTGGGTAACAACATTTCTTCCATTCTTAACTGCCGCAATAGCAGCTTCATTAATGATATTGGCAAGGTCTGAACCAACAAGACCGCTTGTTGCCATTGCAATCTCATCAAAATCAACTGTATCGTCCATAAGCACATCCTTAGAATGTACCTTAAGAGTCTCAATTCTTCCCTTCTTATCAGGTCTGTCAACGGTAATTCTTCTGTCGAGACGACCTGGTCTAAGTAAAGCCTTATCAAGTACTTCCGGTCTGTTAGTTGCTGCCAGAATGAATATTCCCTTAGATGAATCAAAACCATCCATCTCTGCAAGTAACTGGTTCAATGTCTGCTCACGCTCGTCATTGCCACCGCCATACTTGGAATCTCTGCTCTTACCAATAGCATCAATCTCATCAATAAATATAATACATGGAGCCTGCTTAGTTGCTTCCTTGAACAAATCTCTTACTCGTGATGCACCAACACCAACGAACATCTCTACAAAATCAGAACCTGCAAGTGAGAAGAACGGTACATCTGCCTCACCGGCTACAGCCTTAGCAAGAAGCGTCTTACCTGTTCCCGGAGGTCCTACTAAAAGTGCACCCTTAGGAAGCTTTGCACCAATCTTGGCATATTTCTCAGGGTAATGTAAGAAATCAACAATTTCTGTAAGTGATTCCTTAGCTTCATCCTGACCTGCAACATCCTTGAATGTAACACCTGTCTTTTTCTGGACATATACTTTGGCGTTGCTCTTTCCAACGCCCATTCCGCCCATCATTCCACCATTCTTAGCAATTCTTCTATATACAAATGCAAAGATTATATATATGAATAAAAATGGCAGTACATATGCAAGCAGAAATTCTACAATTGAAGAACTCGAATCCGGAATATATCCTTCAAACTCAATGCCCTTTCTCTTAAGAAGTGGTACAAGAGTATCATCATTAACATACCCTGTATAATATGTGTATGAAACTCCTGCTATGCCAGACTGTTTCTCCTCTTCAACAGGTGTAATAAGAATTCTGTCCTGCTCTAATGCTACTTTCTTTACCTTATCTTCATCAATCATCTGCATGAACTGGTCGTAGCTTATCTCCTTGTATGTCGCATTCCTAAACATATTGCTAAGAAGCGTAAGTC
>ERZ832317.5933-NODE-5933-length-10572-cov-3.839688_pt1 | contig 10572 bp, 10 predicted proteins | sample MGYA00519695_ERZ832317 | MGnify/ENA primary metagenome ERZ832317 (study PRJEB31850, sample SAMEA3708726) | human gut metagenome | biome: human gut; feature: human-associated habitat; material: faeces | place: China | collected 2014 ...
CTGCTTTGTCACCCTTTTTGCTGCCACAGCCTGTCACCAAGCTTGCTACACATAATACACTCAATCCTACTGCTAATAATTTCTTTGCTCTCATTTTAATAATCTCCTTTTCTCTTCCCTCCACACGGTCACTCTTAACCGTGTTTTCCATCTGCTTCTTTCAGATGTGCGGCTAAATTTTGTTTACGGTTAATAGGATACTGTGCCAATGTAAAGTCTGAAATCTGCCACACCTAAAATTTATGTAAAATGTATGTAATCCGAACTTCGCGCCTCTAGAAGTTCTATCTAAGCAGGAACTTCCATATACATGAAGAGAGAATAATCTGTATGCGTAATATTTTAATAGGAGATTAACTATAACTATTTCAAACTTCGCACATCCGAAGCTGCCATCTAGTCACATATTGCTTATTATGTCGATAGTTTCATTATATTTTGCAGCCACCATATTGTGGGTTCTGCCATGAAGAAACTATAGCAATTGCCTTGCCGCAATTAGTTTTCAGATGATAGGAAATTGCTGTTATGTAGCGTGACATCGCCAAGAATTGCTTTAGCAATTCTTGTAGAGCAAAACGCTGGTTTTGCTCTTTTTCACGGTGATTTCTAGATTTTGTTGTCTCTGATGTATGATTTACATGCCTTACGGAAACTCGAAGTCCCGGAAGCAAGGTATTCATCAGAGACCTAACAAAATAAGAAATTACGTAAAAACACTGCGCTCTACGGCAATTGTCTTAGTTTCTTGATGGCAGAATAATTTACGTTATTGGCTGCAAATTAGTTATTGTCTTACTGACATAATAAGCAATATGTGACAACATGATAATTTTTGATGTGCGAAGTTTGAGTAACTATATTGTAGTAGGAAAGGATGTTAGATGATTATGAAATTGGATGAAGAATATTTCCGACAAGAACAGCAAAAAATCCGATCCTTTATCGGGACCGGATTATTTACACTTTCTGTTATTCTGATCGCAAGTCTGGCAATCGTGTACAGCCAGAAAAAACTGCCTGCAGATAAATCTGTCATGTCAAACAGTTTGATACATAACAAGGAACTGCCGATTTATTGCGTTGATACCAAAAAACCGGTTGTCGCATTGTCATTTGACGCTGCGTGGGGAGCGTATCGCTCATTGAACACTATCTTTGTGCCGCCCCACTTCTTCCACATGCTGACTAAAAAGCATCGTCATTTCTATATTAATTGTTCACTTTATGATGCACTTCCGTCGTACTTGCCGTCAGCGGCAGGAATGTATAACCATGCTTTTTACCATATTTGATGATCTTATCTAATGCTCCAAGCATCTTATCATTCTTATAAAAATCATGCATTAACACAACATTTCCCCGACCTTTTATCAGTCCTGTAGTCACGTTGCGATACACATCATTTGCATTTTTAGCCGTGTCCGAGTCGCAGGAAGCAACATTCCAATCAAAATAATGATAACCCCAGCTGGAAATATCTTTGGTGATTCTCGTCATAATTCCCGGATTATATCGGCTGACCGTATTAGAACTTCCTCCCGGAAAACGGCTTAACGTACACCAAACACCGTATTTCTTAAAGAAAAGATTGCGAAGCTTATCCAAATTTTGCTTGTACACTTTCTTGGACTTGTAAACGATGTTATATTTATGCTGATAACCATGCATAGCAAGGGTATGTCCCTCGTCGATCACGCGTTTCGTCAGATCAAAATCTTTTTTCGCCGGTTTCAACTCAAAAAAGGTTGCCTTGACATTATTTTCCTTTAGAATGTCTAAAACCTTCGGTGTCGTATAACGATTTGGTCCGTCATCAAAGGTCAGATACACAATATTTTTAATCTTTTTGTTGACTGTCAGATCACAACGATATGTGTGCTCTGCGCCCTTTCCGTAGATCGTTGTCGTGCCAACCTTTTTACCGGTAACAACACCATCTGCATCAACGGTGGCGATCGTTTCATCTGCGCTTGTCCAGCTGACACCGCTTTCTTTATTACTAAAAAGAATCGGTAACTTCTCACCTTTCATCATCGTAAATGTCGGATACACCATGCCGCGCTTTTTGATCTTTAATGCACTGCTGCTCTTTTTGCCATCCTTAGTCACAGTAATCGTCGTTTTTCCTGCTTTGCAAGCGTGGACAATCCCCTCCGGTGACACAGAGGCTACTGAGGTATCTGCGATCACATATTCCGCTTTTTCTTTTTCCTCCAGCTCATACTGCTCTCCCAAAAACAGCGTATATGTCTTCTGCTTATCTGCGTCTGTGTTGTTTTTCACAGCTTTTTCCTTTTGAACGGCAGAATTGTTCGCCTTTTTGTCGCTCTTACAAGCTGTCATGCTGACGCAAAGCGAGCTCGCAAGCACCACCATCAACCCCATTTTTACCCATTTTTTCATCATTCTCAAACCTCCTATGTATTGATATCTCTTGGCTCTTTGATGTGTTCTATCACACACGCAGCCATTATGCTTTTCATTCGCATCTGTTCTAGCATACACCATATTTCGAATAAAATCCATGAAATTAATGTAATTATTTACATATATCTATGTATTTGCTGCAGCCGCCTGTCATATAGTAATACTAATCACCAACAAGCTCCTAAAGAGCTTTCGGAAATGAGGATCCTTATGAGAAATAACCGTTGGGCGTTTTACATAAGACTGAGCCGCGAGGACGGTGACCGCGCAGAAAGTTTAAGTGTCGTGCACCAAAAATTGAAGCTTTCCGAGTATGCTAAGACGCACCCGGAACTGACACCGTATAGCTGGTATATTGACGACGGTTACACTGGGACCAACTACGACCGCCCGGCTTTTCTGCGTCTGCTGCAAGACATTGAAACCGGTCATATATGCGGTGTTTTGGTGAAAGATCTGTCGCGATTGGGAAGAAATAATGTTAAAACAAGTCATTATGTCCATGAATATTTTCCGGGGCACAAAGTGCGCTTTATTGCTATTGATGATGCTGTAGATAAAGATTTTTTTGATATTGATACGAGTAAAGATATGATGATCGATCTCAAAAATATGTTTAATGGATTTTATCCACGGGACATCAGCGCAAAGGTACGCTCGACATTTCGCGCTAAGCAGTGTGCCGGACAATTTATTGGTGCGTTTGCCGCGTATGGCTACCGCAAGTCCCCATCCAATCATAACAAATTGCTGATCGATGAGCCGGCCGCTGCAATCGTCCGCCGAATCTTCTGCGAATACCTGTCCGGCATAGGTGCATCACAAATTGCGAAACGATTAAATGAGGAGCAGATTCCCTGTCCCTCTCTTTACAAACAAATGCACGAAATGGCCTATCACAATGCCAACGTACGCCCCGGAAATGGCTGGACATACAGCAGCGTGCGCAACATTCTCCGCAACCCGGTCTACACCGGAAATATGGTACAAAACCGTTCTTTTCGTCAAGTCTGCAGTAAAAAGGCACTCCCCCTGCCTCCGGAACAATGGATCACGGTAGAGGCAACGCACCCGGCAATCGTGTCTTCGGAACTGTTCGACCGGGTGAACACTCTGCTGTCACATGCGCCAAGACAACCACAGAAACGATATGTACATCTTTTTGCCGGGTTGCTTCACTGTGCAGACTGTGGTGGGAGCATGGTCCGTATATGCCGCAACGGTACCGTTCGTTTTCGATGCGGTACCTATAACCGGCTTGGTCTGCGGGGATGTACTTCACATTCGGTATGTGAAACTGCTCTTACTAATGCTGTACGAAACGACCTTGAAGCACATGGCATTCCTCTGCCCGCTGAAAGCTCGCTAAACCGTGCCCTCGTGTGTTCTGTGATCCGTCAGATCACAATTCATGAAGATGGTTCCGCAGATATCTCTTATTTAAATTAAATTTCTTATTCATTACTATTACCACAAGCCAAGCACATGCTGCATCAACAGACTCATTCCTGCAATGCCGACCCAGCAGCAAAATCCCAATGCAAGCGGCTTACCACCCGTTTTGATTAATTTGATGATATTGGTATTTAATCCGATTGCTGCCATAGCAAGCACGATAAAAAATTTACTAAGTTCTTTTAACGGAGTAAATACATCTGCCGAAACGCCTGCATTTACAGCGATTGTTGTAATCAAGGATGCCCCGATAAAGTACAATATAAAGATTGGAAATACTTTCTTGAAATGAACCTTTTTCCCTTCGGCTCCACTCTTCTTCGTACGAACCAGCGCCAAAACAAGTGCGATTGGGATGATCGCTAGCGTTCTCGTCAGCTTAACCGTTACTGCTTTGTCCAAAGTCGCACTGCCTAAATGCCACATAGAATCCCATGTGGATGCTGTTGCCGTTACGGATGAAGTATCGTTGACTGCCGTTCCTGCAAAAATACCAAACGCCTCACCGTTTGTGGTGCAAAAATGCAGCAGTGAACCAAGCACCGGAAATGTTAATGCAGCAATGACATTAAAGAAAAAGATAACGGAAATCGCCTGCGCAACCTCCTCATCATCTGCATCAATAACCGGAGCAGTTGCTGCAATTGCAGAACCACCACAAATAGAAGATCCAACTCCGATGAGCGTTGAGATCTTCCCTGGAATGCGTAATACTTTGCACAAAACAAATGCGATAACCAGCGATGTTGTGATCGTCATAACAATGATCGGCAAAGACTGTTTACCTGTCTGCAGCACAACAGACAGATTGAGTCCAAAACCAAGCAGGATCACTGCCCACTGCAATATTTTTTTAGAAACAAACGTAATACCTGACTGCAGATTAGTCTTATCTTTCACAAATAATGTTATGAGCATTCCTGCCAAAATTGCAAAGACCGCTCCTCCCACAATCGGAAATTGCTTGCCAAGCAGCTGACAAGGTACTGCAATCATAAGACAAAATAAGATTCCTTTTCCATTCTTTTTTACAAATTCCATAATATTCATCCTTTCTATCGTTATTTTAATCCACTCAAACCTCGCACATTAAAAATTATCATGTGTATCGTCATTTTGCTTCACAGAAGCATTCATCATTTTTTTGAAATACGGTGCAATTGTGGGCACACCGTCAATTCCGGTATTACCATACCATCTCTGGCAGCCAACACCGTGCGTACTGCCTCAGCGACATCTTCCGGCAGGAGTGATGCCTGCAGATCTTCTGCTGCTGTAAAGTCCGCATTTCGGTACAGCTTTGTCTGTGTCATATCCGGGTGGATCACAGTTACCTTGACTCCATATTTTCTTGCCTCGTCAAATAAACTTCTGGAAAAAGCCGTAAGTCCGGCTTTTGTAGCACCGTAAGCGCAACCGTGCGGACTGTTTTTTAATGCGGTGACTGAGGAGATCTGCAATAAATATCCTTTTGATTTCTTCAGATCACGGAGTAACAAATTACTAAGAAGCAGCGGCAGTTCCAGATTTGTTCGCACCATCTGCTTGATCTTTGCAGCATTTAACTCCTCATGCAGTCCATAATAACCAATCCCTGCATTATTGATCAAGATATAAATTTCATATTGCTTACGGATCTGCTTGATATGCCGTTCTAACTCCTCGGTATCCAACAGGTCACAAACGACCGGATGAAAAGATACTTCTGCCGTAAACTCTCTGCCAAATCCAAAAACTTCATATCCTAACGAAACAAGCATTTCTGCAATCGCTTTTCCAATGCCGGAAGAAGCTCCGGTTACAATTGCAGCTTTCTTTTGATTACCATTCATTACTTTTATCCCTTTCTATGTCTGGTATTCTTTTTCTCCTGTCAATACCTTTTGATTATAACAACATCTTCAATCAATGCACATAGCATTCAATTCCCACTTGTCCCATATTTAGGACATGGTAATTTCGTATACTTTTGCCTCATTGGTCAGCGGATCTCTCTGACTGTAGTCATATAATAAATATCCACCGCACATCTTTGGATAGTATTCCAAATGCAGATCTGTCCGATTAGCCAGTATTTTTTCAATTTGTCCTGCCTGTTCCTGTTTTAGATGCTGCGCTCTCCATCGCAGATCTCTGATCTGTTTTAACCGTTGCTTTGTTTCTGTGTCATCACAAGCCCAATCCGGTCTTTTCTTACTGTTTTCCGTCAAATACAGATCGTGCAGTAAATATTCGGACAGAAGTTCCTCTTCAAACTTCGCACAAACTGTGTCTTTCCGCACTGATCTTTTAGGATCACTTTCGCTGATATTTTCCGGTTCAGCTGTCATATTCCGTTGTAGACCGTCCGACACAAATGCTCGTAATGCATCATATCGAAACAGTCTCGTATGCTTATATCCCATCCACTCCCTCTGTCGGTAATACCGGGATAATTGCAAATAAAACGAAAACGTGTCTTCGCGTCCTGCAAGAAGATACTCCAACGTATGCATGAATTGTCCGCTATTATAGTATACCTCGACCATTTCTTCTACATCTTTGAGCAAAGAACGTTCTTCATAAGAAAGCCATTTTGTTGCAAGCACCTCATAAGGTGGCTCGCTGGTCGAAATGATCCCGTAATCCTCTTTCTTTTCTTCCATATAGGAACCCTTAAGCACCTTCAAAAAACCAAGCTGCAACTGATCCGGGCGCATTGCATATACATCATTAAAGCTCTGCTGAAACTGTGCAAATGTCTCAAACGGCAACCCTGCAATAAGATCCAGATGTTGATGAATATTATGCATCTTTTTGACTCTCGCCACACACTCTGCCACTTTGCCTACGTCCATGACACGACGTATCTCTGTGATCGTATCCGGATAAGTAGATTGAATACCGATCTCTAACTGGATCAATCCTTTACGCATCTGTGCAAACAACGCAAAATCTTCTTCTCGAAGCAGGTCTGCTGCCACTTCAAAATGAAAATTGGTGATCCCATTATCATGCTCTAATAAATATTTCCATATCTCATAGGCATGTTCATGATTGCAATTAAATGTCCTGTCCACAAATTTGACCTGATCCACCTTATGGTCTAAGAAAAACTGCAACTCCGGAAATACCAAAGACAAACTGCGAAGCCGTACTCTTTTGTCGATAGAAGACAGACAGTAACTACAGCGAAATGGGCATCCCCTGCTTGTCTCATAGTACAGGATCTTATGTGCAAACCGATCCAAATTGTGATAAACAAAAGGGATCTTATCCATCGGAAGGTACTCACGAATACCGTTGTCACAGATTTCCCCCGTATTCTCTCGATAACAGATGCCAACGATATTCTCTAATCGTTCTTTATCTAACAAATGCTTTTGCAATAGCTGTGCAAAGGTTTCCTCTCCTTCACCAACGATCACTAATTCTACATAAGATAATTCCCGAAGCAATTGTTTTGCATCATAAGAAGCTTCCGGACCACCAAACCAGATCTGTACCTGCGGATCTATTTTATGTAATTCTTCCGCTAATGCCTTGACATAAGTAATATTCCAAATATAGCAGGAAAAAGCGACTACATCTGCTTTGTGTTCATAAATATCCCGAAGGATCTCTTCCTGCTGCTGATTGATCGTATATTCTGCCAGCTCTACTTCTACCGGTATGTTCTCCGTATAGGCTTTCAAGTCATATACTGCCAGATTCGAATGAATATATTTGGCATTGACCGCCACTAATAACACTTTCATTCATTGGCTCCTTTCTTTGTATCTATCATGTGGATCCATTCGGACATTGTTTCTCGGACTTTCTGTCCTAAATCGCGGACAGCCATTTGTGGATCGAATGCTCCTTCTTGTTCTGTAACTGCATAAACCCGATCAAATAATCCACTTTCTGTGCACTGCTCGATCCCATCACCAAAACAGCCTGCATAAGCAATGACCGGAACAGCATATTTCTTCGCTAGTCTGGCAACCCCAGCCGGAGTTTTCCCCATTAAAGTCTGAGCATCCATTCTGCCCTCGCCCGTGATCACCAGATCAGCAGTACGCACCGCTTCTTCCAGATGAATTTCCTGCAGCACAATATCAATCCCATGCACCAGCTCTGCGTGCAAAAAATATGCAAAAGCATAGCCAAGTCCTCCGGCTGCTCCCGCCCCCGCCATCCAGCGATCATAGTCTTTTGCAAAGAGATCTGCAAACCTTGTGATTGCCTGTTCCATCCTCTGTACCATTTGCAGGTCAGCACCTTTTTGTGGTGCAAAGACAGTACTGCAGCCCTCGTCTCCTACGAGAGGATTATTAACATCGCAGATCACCTTGATATCTACATCTTTTAGTTTTTTCAGAATACCTGTTGTGTCCATTGCGGCAATGTTTTCTATCCCCTCTGCACCATATGATACTTCTTGGTCATTTATATCTGTAAAGCTCGCTCCAAGTGCTTGTAACATTCCAATACCAACATCGTTTGTTGCACTTCCGCCAATTCCTACGATCAGTTTTTTGCATCCCTTACGCACTGCATCCAATATCATTTCTCCGACCCCATACGTTGTCGTTTTAAGTGGATTTCTCTGTGATACTGGTACTAACGTAAGTCCTGCCGCCTGTGCCATTTCTAGGATAGCCGTTTTTTCTTCTCCTGTCCCGAAAATGGTATACTTTGCTTGTACTTTTTCGCCGAGTGGTCCGGTTACCGTAATGCATTGAGGTAAAACCGCCGCCCTTCCAAACGATAATGCCTCTGTTGTGCCTTCTCCACCATCTGCCACCGGATAAACTGTCACCCGACTTGGAGTCTGTTCTTTTATTGCTGTCGCGATCGCATCTCCAGCCTCATAAGAAGTCATACTTCCTTTGAAGGAATCTGTTGCGATAATAATATTATAATTTGTCTGATTCATCGAATCCTCCATATTTTAGCCAAATATCAACTATCATGACTTTATGTGTAATAAAGATATGATGCATACTCTTCAGTATAGAAGATGCCCTGTGTTCTGTAAAGAGGTTCTCTTAGCTCCCCGCTCCCTGGGGGAATGAAGATACCCGCAAAATTCTCTCGATCCTCAAAAAGAAAAAGGTTCACGTCACCTTTTTTATGACGGGAGGCTGGATCGAACAATACCCCGATGATGTCAAGGCAATCGCTGCCGCCGGTCATGAACTTGGCAACCACAGTGAAAATCACAAGCAAATGTCAACTCTTTCCTCAGAAGAATGTAAGAAGGAACTTATGACTCCGCATGAAAAAGTCAAGAAACTCACTGGTATTGATATGAAAGTATTTCGTCCCCCATATGGGGATTACAATGATACTCTCATCACAACCGTCCGAGAATGTGGCTACTCACCCATCCAGTGGGATGTAGACAGTTTGGATTGGAAGGATTACGGCGTAGATTCTATTCTTCATACCGTTTTAGATCATAAGCATCTCGGAAACGGTTCCATCATTCTCTGTCATAACGGTGCTAAATATACTGCCGAGGCTTTGGAACAGTTGATCGATGGCCTACAGTCCAAAGGCTTTACTTTGGTTAAAATGTCGGATCTGATCTACAAAGATCACTATGATATCAATCCCGAGGGCCGCCAGCAACACATCAAATAGCCAAAAAAAGTGTGGTAATTATATGGGTGGATTGCTATGTATGGCAGTCCACCTTTTTAATAATCTTCAGGAAACTAATCTGATTTTCAAGTAATGTAACAATTATTTATAGAAATTGTAACACAAATGCACTTGTTTGCATTTCAAAAAAATGATATAAGTTATCTGTAACTTTAGTGTTACAGAAGTTCAACACAAACACATTGTAACATGAGGGGCATTGCTTTATGAGCGCACGCGGTCGATCAACGGATCACATGTATACTTACTGCGCGGCGCTCAGATTGGAGGCATCTCATATTAGAGATTGGAGGACACTTATGAAAAAACTAATCGCAATCACGTTAACAGCAGCACTTGCTCTAACCGGATCCTTTACTGCATCTTTGACAAAGACAGCAGATGCTACTGCATATACGACGAAAACAAACACACAATACACCGACACATATACAGACACCGCTGTAACAAAGTCTTTTGCGAAAAGCAAAACCAAAAAAGTTTCCAAAAAGACAAAGGCCAAACATATTATCGTCGCGAAATTAAATGGCACGACCTTAAAGTATCACAAGTCCACTATGAATACGAATCTTAAGGGCAACAGTGACTGGGAATGGGAAAATATAGTCGGTTATGGCAAAAAAAAGTCGATCAAAGTTGCCAAAAATTGCAAATACTATATACTTGGAAACGATATACACACCGTCAAAAAGACCACAAAAAAGAAATTCCAGAAACGCCTATACAGTTATAAGCGTTATAAAGAAAATGGTGTTATTTGGTATTGGGGAACCGCTGCTAAGATCACGATCAAAAACGGTAAAGTCATAAAAATGGTACAAGAATACCAGGCATAGTAGAACAATTTTCTAATAATATGCCACAAGAAAGAGCACTCTCTAAATATGATGGCGATGTTACGCTAACAATAGAAATTTTCCATTAAATACGGGAGTGTCCCAAAGTTTGTGTAAACCTTCAAACTGATGTAAGATAACATTACTCAGTTTGAAGGTTTTTATTCAATCACGCCAGTCTGCATCTGATTCCCATTTACATTCCGTAATCTGCATATTT
>ERZ832317.5940-NODE-5940-length-10566-cov-3.004186_pt1 | contig 10566 bp, 8 predicted proteins | sample MGYA00519695_ERZ832317 | MGnify/ENA primary metagenome ERZ832317 (study PRJEB31850, sample SAMEA3708726) | human gut metagenome | biome: human gut; feature: human-associated habitat; material: faeces | place: China | collected 2014 ...
TTCACGGATGTTGGCAAGGAACTGGTTGCCAAGTCCCTCTCCCTTGCTGGCTCCCTTTACAAGGCCCGCAATATCGACAAATTCAATAACAGCCGGTGTCACCTTTTTTGATTGGTAAAGATCTGCCAGTTTTTTCAGTCTCTCATCCGGCACACTGACCACGCCCACATTTGGGTCAATCGTTGCGAATGGGTAGTTGGCTGCAAGTGCGCCTGCCTTGGTCAGCGGATTAAATAAAGTAGACTTGCCTACGTTCGGCAGTCCGACGATTCCTAGTTTCATAATTTATATTTCTCCTTTGAAAAGTATTGATTTTATTAAAATCTTTTCCGTTGTCATGCTTCTTAAAAGCCCTGATACAGCAATATTTAGTCTATCACATTTAGGGAGGAATGTACATTTCTTTCTTTTTTTGGGGTAGGATATCATTTACGCTACTGCATTAGCATTTATCTGGTCGATAATCTTCTTGATTCCCATCCATACTGCCAGATCAGTAAATATCTCTACCATACACGGTAGGCGGTTAGATTTCCAAGTCCAATTTCATAATGACGCAATTGAAAAAAGGACCAACTCTCGCCGGTCCAAATCTTCTTTCACATTCCTAATCTATTAGCCTGTTGTTACCTCTTTTACAAATATTTATCCAACTGATGTGACACATCCAATACACCTGTCAGTTGATTCTTCGCGCTCTCCGCATTTTCCATATTGGCATTGGAAAGTTCAGCTGCCTGGTTGGAAGATGCGGTCACTTCCTCGGTCGTTGCTGATAGGTTGGTAATGTTATCTACGATCTGATTGTTGGCTTCGGAAAGTCTGCTCAGACGATCATCGATATTTTCGATATGGGTAATCAATTCTGTCACATTATCATTCATCGCCTCAAAACTCTCGGATGCTTCTGTGATCATGACGTCCTGTGCATCCGTTGCGCTAACAGACTGGGAAACCGCATTGGCTGCCCTGGTCGCATTCTCTGTCAGATCATCAGAGATCTTGCTGATCTCTTCTGTCTCCTGCTTGGTACGCTCTGCCAACTGGCGGATCTCATCCGCAACCACAGCAAATCCCCTGCCAGCCTCACCGGCTCTGGCACTCTCAATGGAGGCATTCAATGCCAAAAGATTGGTCTGGGAGGAAATTCCAAGAATAGTATCCGCGATATTTCGTACTTCTTCCGTCTTGGCCTGTAAAGCTTCCATTGCCTTTGCCACATCCTGATTTGTATTGGAGATTACCTGAGACTGCTCCTTCAAGCGATTCATCACATCCATAGACTGCCGGTTGATCTGACCGGACTGTTTGGCGATCTCTACCATAGTCTCAGAACTTGTCAAAGTATCTTCTATCGACTGCTGGATATTGGCAGTCATGGTCGTCTGTGTCTGGATATTTTCTGCGGTCGACAAGGTACTTTCCGAAATATTCTTCATTGCACCGTTTACGACCTCGGAAGAACCATTGAGGTCATTGACGATATCCATGGCACTTTCCGTACCCTTGCGCACCTCAGTAGCCACGCCAATCACATCGTCAAGCATGGTCTGCATCTTGGCATTCTTTTCATGTACTTCGCCTAAAGTATCTTTATTAAACTGCTCCGCAATGCTGGTAACGCAATAAAGCAATACCAAAAGTACCAGACAGATCACCAGGACAAAGATCTGATTTAAGGCAGAATCCCCCTCAAGATTGATATGCTGTACGATCTTGGCCGTAGTCACGAGCACTTCCATGACTGCATAAGCAATCCCACTGATGAGTGAAAACTTCTTGTCAAAGAAAAGCATACATCCTACCAAAGGGAAGATTCCAAGCAACTGGATAAATCCCTGTGTAAAGGCAAATCCTGTCACATAGCAGACAACAAGCAAAAATGGCAATGCCATCATTTTTAATTTCTGGGATGTCAAAAACTTTCTGGACAGTAAAAAGATGGCAATACAGGATACCAAAACAATACCGGAAACCATCATGGTCAGCCCCTTAGAGCGGATGCCTACGAAATAGCATGCCCACATAATGATCATTAAGATTGCGTAAAAAATAAGATATCCGGATACCAAAAAGCGATTGGCTCTCTTTAACTGTTCCTCTTGATCTGCATATTTAAAATCCATAAAGCAACAAATCCTTTCCTATATACAAAATGTCTCAAATTTCCATACATTTTTATTGTACGAAAATCTGCGTCATTTTTCCACCACTTTTTGTCGAAATTTATACTTTTTTTGATCCGCACCGGTTTTTCCCAGTTCCCAGAAAGCCACTGCACTGGCTGCCGCCACGTTTAAGGAGTCCACGCCATGCATCATGGGAATACAGACCGTGTAGTCACAATCAGCGATCGTTTCCTTTGCCAGCCCATCGCCTTCCGTTCCCAGCACCACTGCCAGACGTTCTTCCGCAAGCAGTCTTGGATCATCCACGGCATAAGAATCCTCTTTTAATGCCATGGCGACTGTCTTATAACCCATCTGCTGCAACAGATGCCCCGTCTCTTCATACCACGCCTCTTTGGAAAGATAGGTCCAAGGAATCTGAAAGACCGTTCCCATGCTGACCCGGCAGGCTCTGCGATACAAAGGATCTGCACAGCCATGGGTCAAAAGAATGCCATCCATGCCAAGGGCTGCCGCCGACCGGAAGATGGCGCCGACATTGGTCGGATTGACTACTTCTTCTAAAATGGCGATACGTCTTTTCCCCTGACAGATGCTCTCCACCGTCGGCATGGGCTTGCGCCGCATGGCACACAGCATACCCCGTGCCAACTGAAAACCGGTGATCTGTGTCAGCACAGAAAGGTCTGCCACATAGATCGGGATATCGCCCACTTTTTTCAGGACTTCCCCTGCTTTTTTCTCCACCTGTCTTTTTTCCATCAAAATAGAAATCGGCTCATAGCCGGCCTCTAAAGCACGCAGGATCACATTGGGGCTCTCCGCGATAAAAAGACCCGGCTCCGGCTCAAAATAATGTAATAATTGTGCTTCCTTCTTATCTATATACATATCCAGTTGTGGAATATGCAGGTCTGTGATCTCGATCATACGCTCTCCTTGCCATAAGGGACGTTCCTTTTGCCACAAGGAGTGTCCCCTTGGTTCTGTTTTTTCTTCCTCTAAGATAAACGAAAAGATGAGATTTGTAAAACAGAAAAACTCCTGTGCACACCTGCACAAGAGTCTTTCCTGATACCGACAACAACGCGCACACCTGTCTCTTTGACAAATTCGTACTCGAATTTTTCCATACGCATAGAGGTGGTCGGTCCAACCGATACCATTTCGTATTTTTCATCACCCAGTGGACGGATGATCGGACCTGCATGCAGGATACCGTCTTCTCTTTCACGCCCCTTCGTACTTCCAAATTTATTGACTTTGCTTCCGGTTACGACATCACACCTTATCTGCCAACGCTGTGAACTTCCAGAGTCTCTTCCCGGCAAAGTGTATGATCCCAAATTAGATGAGAGAGCCAAAGCTGCAGTGCCACGCCAAAGAAAACAATGATATAGCCGACCAGGCTGGTAAAGACCGGTCTAAAATAACATAAAATGACAGGGCTGCCCCAGATACCCCAGAGCAAAAGGGTCGCCGGCAGTTTGCCAAAAGCAAACAAAAAAGCATTGGTCAGATGCCCTTTGACCCGGTTGTCATAGTTTGCTACCAGTGGGAAAATCCAAAAGAGCATACTGACTGCCACAAAGAAAAGCACGCCGCCAAAGAATAAAAAGAACATATTGACAGGCTCTGCGATCCTGATGGCATAATATATATCCCCAGCGCCCAAGACCATGACGCTAGCAAGGATCAGCCACGCACCGGTCGCCTGCTTAACGTCAGCGGCAAATGCATGGAAAAACTCTAAAGTCAAAATACCGCCCTCCGGCTCTTTCATTTTTTTCATACAACGTGCCCCGGCGCTGAGCGATGCCCCGATCGTCACGATCGGGATACAGCCCAAAAGCACGAGAAAATTGAGCAGCACAAACTGCCCAATCTTTCCCAAAATCCATATAACTTTGTTCTCAGATGTAAAATTCAACATTTCTTTTACCCCTTTACGCCACCGAGTGATACGCCCTCCACGATAAATCTGGATAAGAGGAAGTACATCACAAGCATTGGCAAGATTGTAATGGAGAGTCCCAAGAATACAACACCATAGTCGGTACGGAAGGATTCGCTTGTCAGCATCTGCACAAACATGGTCAGTGTCTTTTTCTCAGAACTGCTGATGATCAGTGTCGGCATGAACAGATTGTTCCAACTAGCCACAAACTGGAAGATCGCTTGTGTTGCGATCGCCGGTTTCATCAAAGGTACGACGATCGTGTTAAAGATACGGATCTCACCGCAACCGTCGATGCGGGCCGCCTCTACCAGTTCCGGGGAAAGCGCTCCCTCCATGTACTGCTTCATAAAGAATACGACCGCCGGAGTAGTAATACCCGGGATGATCAGCGGCCAATATGTATCCAGCAGATTCAGTTTCATCATGAACTGGTAGAAACCAATGGCAAAAACCTGCGTCGGCACCATCATGACACCCATGATAAATGCCCATGCTGCTTTGCGACCTTTAAAGGAGTAGTTGTGGATGCCGTATGCTGTCATAGAAGAAAAATATACGGACAATACGGTAAATGGAACAGCCACCTTAAAGGAATTGAACATGCTTTGTAAGACTGTAACACCAAGACCCTGTTGGGATTTGTCGAAATTTGCGATATTGTTTTTTAAATTTGATCCAAAGAGAAGTGATATACCGCTCTGTACCTGGGTCGACGTGCGTGTTGCATTGACGAACATCAGATAAAATGGGATCAAACTGATCAGACAAAGCAGGATCATAATGATGTTCCGAAAGATCTTTTGCCTGCGTACGGCTTTTGTCTTATTTTGCAATGGCTGATTACTTTCCATGACGCTTGCCCCCTTTCTTCTTTTTTCCGCCTCCGCCATATGCATCGGATGTCTGCATGACGCGGAAGAAGATCAAACTAATGATCAGGGTACAGATAAAGAGAAGTACGGATACTGCCGCCGCCCTTCCGGTATCTGTGTTGTGCAGTCTCATAATGTACATGGTCACAGTTGTTGAAGTATCGTTTGGTCCTCCCACATAGCCTGTGCCCTGCCCTACATTAAAGAGTGCCGGAATATCGAATAACTGAAGTCCACCGATGGCTGATGTCACAAGTACATACAACATGACCGGCTTTAACAGCGGAAGGGTAATCGAAAAGAACTGCTGTCTGCCTGTCGCCCCATCCAACTCGGCGGCTTCGTAAATATCAGGACTGATACCTATGATACCTGCAATCAGAAGTAACATAGTATTGCCATACCACATCCAAACCTGGATCATGGAAATGGATATGCCGGTTCCCCACTTGCTCATCATAATATCCGCATTTTGTGAGATCCAACCCAGACTGCGCAGTGTCGACATGATCGGACCATACTTGCTTAAGAGGGCACAAAAGAGAAGGGAAATAGATGCCGCTGTAATAATATTCGGCATGTAAAGAACAACCTTGTAAAAGCCTCTTGCCTTTAATTTTGCACGATTATTGGTCAGCCATGCGGCTGCCAAAAGGCTCAGTAAGATCTGGGGTACAAAGTTTAACAACCACAGACGAAGCGTATTGCCCAGGTATTTTAGGAAATATCCCTGTTCACCATCTGCAATACCCAGCACATTCAGATAATTCTGAAGTCCTGTAAAAGTGATCGTTGTCCGCAGATTTCTGGTGGTGTACTCAAACATGCTGTAATAGAAGGTATTGATCAGCGGCCACAGGGAGAAAACCAGATATACGATAAAGAACGGTGCAATAAAGAGATAACCATACTTCCCATAACTGACCGTCTTTGGTTTTGTTTCTTTTTTTCCTGCTTTCATATGGTTTTCACCTCATTTAAAATGATTGCCCGGAGCCCAAGTCCTGCTCCGGGCAAAGGATTTTTACTACTCTACTTTCAAATAAGAATATGTGTCATGTACGGCTGCCTTGAAGTCCTTGATGGCAGTGTCCTTATCAGATTCGCCGGTCGCATATGCGGTAACTGCTGCCGGGAACAGGGTCTCATTGATCGTCATATCTTCTGCTGTAACCAAAGATACATCTACATTCTGTCCTCTTGTCGAGAAGAATTCCGGAATGTTCTGGTCGCCGTAAAGGCTAAAGGTAGAAGCACCCTTTAAATTGTTTGCTACGATATCAGAGATAGCCTTCTGGTTGTTTACAAAGTCACCATTTGCTTCATAAATGCTTGTCATGAAGTCCTTGTCACAAGTGCAGGACTTGATGATCTCTGCTGCAACGTCTGTATCAGCACATTTTGCGGTTGCTGCAAGTCCGGTACCGCCCCAATAGAACTGAACCGGTGCGTCTACAAGGATGGTGTTCTTATCCCATGTATCAGTCAGGCTCCAATAGGTGTACCATGGGCATCCTGCAAATGCGATACATGCTTCTGACTTCTCGCCATCGCCATCTTTTAATGCTGCCCAGTCTGTCCCCCACATAGTAGTATTAAAGGTAAGATCTTCATCATATAAGGTCTTTGAGTATTCCATGTATTCTTCCATGGCAGGATCCATCTGGATCACATCATTGTCATCATACCAGCCAACGGTACGGGCACCATTTAAGAAGATGTACTTCAAATCATCATAGCCGGAGAAGAGTTTTACTTTTCCGCCGGAAGCATCATTGACTTTTCTTGCTGCTTCTAAGATAGAATCCCAACTAGAGAAGGTCTTCTCAAGTTCTGCCTGATCGGTCGTGCCCAAGTACTTTTCTGCAAGATCAGCACGGATCTGGATACATCCGGGTGTTGCCTGCCAGAAAGAAGCCTTCTGAACGCCATCCTTGTCAGAACCAAGTTCGATATTGTAAGAGAACTGGTCTGCTGTATCAGCATCTGTGATGCCGAGATCCTTAAGGCTCATCAGATAATCAGACTGCACATATTTCTGCACATAACCAACTTCCAAAAGCATCATGTCAGGATAAAGTTCGTTGCTCGGATCGTCTAACAAAGCATCGATCTTGTCCTGATAGTAACTGGAACCACCGCAGTACAAATACCAGTCTATCCTTGAGATCCGGGTATTTTTCTACTAAAAGGTCCTGCAAGGTCGTAAAATCTGTGTTCCACGCCCAGACAACAAAAGCATCTTTTGCACTCGGATCACCTGTGATCTCATTATCCGGAATGGCATCCTCATCGGAACCACTCTCCGTGTTTGCATCACTGTTTGCCTGATCGTCGTTCCCCCCAGAACTTCCACAGGCTGCCAACGAAAACGTCATGGCAAATGCCAACAACATCGCTAACACTTTTCTCTTTTTCATTTCGTTTTCCTCCTTTTTAAATACATTACATATAAATATTTATTGCTAACCACAGTAGTCATCGCCACTGTAATTGTGCACTAGGTATGATTGATGTCCCTTACGGACTGTCCTTTTTCCACATAGCCTTCGACAATGTATGGACGGATCAGCGTTGTCTTTGGTCCCTCGATCAGACTGATCAACTGCTCTGCTGCCAATCGTCCAATGCTGTCCGTGTCCTGCTTTAAGGTCGTCAACTGCGGCTCCAACTGATAGGCGATCCGTATACCGTCATAACCGGCTACAGAAATGTCCTGCGGGATCTTGAGTCCAGCCTGTCGGATTGCCTTGATACCGCCGAAACTGGCGAAATCATCCTGATATAAGATGCAGGTCGGTCGATCCTCCAATGCCAGAAGTTCTCTGGTTCTTTCATATGCCTCATCCGCGTTGCGGTATGCCGCTTCTTTGATGTAAGCATCCGGGATGGATAAGCCCTTTTGCTCCGCCATCCGGTAAAAGGTAGACAAGCGGCTCTGGGTAACTGCGGAATCTGCGCCATGGATATAAGCGATCTTCCGATGTCCTCTTTCATATACATAGGAAAAGAGGTCTTCCATGCCCTTTGCATTGTCCGACATGATGGCGATGCGATTGTGGAAAAGGTGATCGATCGTCACTACCGGAATGTTGCTTTTTACAAGTTCTATCACTTCCGGGTCGTTAAAATCGATACAGGCGATCACCACGCCATCAAATCCACGGTATCTGGCATGTTCCAGATAGGTCATGCGGTTGGGACGGGTCTTGCAACAGTTGATAAAAGTCATATCATAGCCCTGCTGCTCCGCTGTCTGCTTGAAACTGTCAAGCACATGTGAAAAGTAATTGTGTGTCAAACCGCTACGTGCTTCATCGACAAACAAAACACCGATATTATAAGTACGATTTGTCTTGAGTGCCTTTGCCGCAGAGTTTGGAAAATATCCCATGTCTTTTGCCACCTGCCGAATCCGTTCCTTTGTCTCAGCACTGATATCATTGTGATCGTTGAGTGCCTTGCTGACGGTTGCCACGGAAACCTGACAAGCCTTTGCAATATCCTTGAGTGATACCATCCTTTCTCCTCTCGACTTTGTAATTTGTTTTGAAGAAAAATTTCTTAATCGTTTTCGTAAGTTGAATGTACATCAATTTGATATGGTCTGCAAGCCTTTTTTGATGTTTTTACCTATTTTTGGCAAGGTTTCACAGTTTAAGGACTTTTGTTTTGCCCATTTTTACGAAACTACATTTTCGTAATTATTTTATATAAGGAAAGCCCATAAAAAGCCTGTGGTTTTCGTAGTATTTTCGTTGATTTCCTGTTGATTTTCCAAGTTTTATACATTATAATCTGACTCAAGAATAAATATTCCATTATTTTCAGTCTCTTAATCGTTTTCAGTATGGTGCAGCGCTTACCAGGTATTTCTTAAATTCTTTGCACCACCTTCATTCAATTTTATAGTTAAAAATCGGAGGTTATTATGAAATTTGGTTACTTTGATGATCAACATAAGGAATATGTGATCACTACACCGAAAACACCACTTCCCTGGATCAATTATCTGGGAAGTAATGACTTTTTCTCACTGATCTCCAATACCTGTGGTGGATACAGTTTTTATAAAGATGCGAAACTGATGCGAATCACGAGATACCGTTACAATAATATTCCGGTAGATTCTAACGGAAAGTACTATTACATTAATGATGATGGTGTGATCTGGAACCCGGGAACCATGCCATCCATGACAGAGACAGATACATATGAATGTCGCCATGGACTGGGCTACAGTCGTTTCCATTCTTCTAAGAATAAACTGGAAGCAGATCTTCTGGCATTTATACCATCGGATGTGGCCTGTGAGATTAACTGCCTGAAGCTGAAGAATAATTCTGATTCCGAAAAAAATATCTCTCTGTTTTCGTATGTGGAATTCTGTTTGTGGAATGCAGTTGATGACGGATCCAACTTCCAGAGAAACTTAAGTATCGGCGAAGTGGAAGTGCAGGGAAGCACAATTTATCATAAAACAGAATACAGAGAAAGAAGAAGACATTACAGCTTCTTTACTGTTAATACTCCGGTTCACAATTTTGATACAAGCAGAGATGCTTTTCTCGGCGCTGGTAATGGAAATGCTTTTCCGGAAGCTGTACGTAAGAAAAAATGCAGCAATTCCATAGCAAGTGGATGGTATCCGATCGCAGCACATCAGATCGATCTGGCACTTGCTCCTGGCGAAGAAAAGACATTTGTATTTATGCTGGGTTACTGTGAAAACCCTGCAGACAATAAATGGGAAGCGCCGAACGTCATCCGTAAGGCACCGGCAAAAGCGCTTATTGAAAGATTTGATACAGCAGAAAAAGCAATGGCGGCATTTGCGGAGCTGAAAACATACTGGGAGACACTGCTTGCACGTTTTGCAGTCACAAGTTCGAACGAACACGTTGACCGTATGGCAAATATATGGAACCAGTATCAGTGTATGGTAACATTCAATATGTCAAGATCTGCATCGTATTATGAATCCGGCACTGGACGAGGCATGGGATTCCGTGATTCATGTCAGGATCTTCTCGGATTTGTACATCTGATTCCGGAACGCGCAAGGGAAAGAATTATTTTTTCCGTATCGTCACGTTCCGGATACCCGGCCGTGAAATACACGGACAGCAAACCGCCGCTTTTTTTCGCGAACAAACATTCCAATCTGTTACTCATAACATTAAATATCTTTTTTAATATTCCGTATTTGTTTTATAAACTTTTCAAGCAATGCAGCGTCCTTGATTCCCGGCGATGTCTCAAAGCGGCTGTTCACATCCACGCCGCAAAACATGGGATGATGTACGCGGGCTATTTTTGACACTATTCCTGGACTTATCCCTCCGCTGATGAAAAACGGCGTTTTGCCCTTGTAACCTTCCAACAGGCCCCAGTCGAAACGCTCTCCGGTCCCTCCCCTGATAAAACTCTTGGTATCGAAAAGAAGATAGTCGCACGCCCCGTCGTAACGGGCAGCCGTCCACATATCCGTCACATCCGATATTCCCATCGCCTTTATCACCGACAGCCCTTTTTCCTTCAACGCCAAACATTCCTGCGGAGTCTCTTCACCATGCATCTGTACCATGTCCAGACCATATATTCC
>ERZ832317.5943-NODE-5943-length-10555-cov-2.781333_pt1 | contig 10555 bp, 7 predicted proteins | sample MGYA00519695_ERZ832317 | MGnify/ENA primary metagenome ERZ832317 (study PRJEB31850, sample SAMEA3708726) | human gut metagenome | biome: human gut; feature: human-associated habitat; material: faeces | place: China | collected 2014 ...
GATTGCTTGAGCAGGAAGATAAAAGCGTGCTTTAAAGAATTTGAAATTGAGATTTCCTTGGATAAATACTTAAATGCAGTGTCTTTTCTCGAGCAGCATGAGCAAAATCCGTACGATGTAGTTTTTCTTGATATACTTATGCCGGAAATGAACGGTCTTGATGTTGCAAACAGGATAAGAAATTTATCCGAAAAAACAATAATCATCTTTATCACCACAGAAAATCATCTTGTATACGAAAGCTTTGACTACAGACCGTTCAACTTTATTCCGAAGGACCTTGATATTTTTGACCAAAAGCTACGGTCGGTTATCGGAAAGCTGATGTTTTTTCTTCAGACTTCAAAGACCTTGTGCTTTGACCTGCCATACGGAGAAATCGGGAAAGTGACTGTCGGTGATATAATATATATCTGTAGCAGATCGAATTACATAGACATTATCTGCAAATCGAACGTGATGCTAAAAATCAGAAGCACGATAGATAATATCAGCGGTATGCTACCCGAACAACATTTTGCAAGGACGCATAACAGGATAATTGTTAATCTTAATCACATTCAGCGTATTGATTATCCGAATCATATAGTATACTTAACTGACAGCAACCAGGCGGAAATAAGCCGACGATATAAAAATTCACTTGCAGAAAAGTACAAAAAGTTTATCAGGGAAACAACCTAACAGGAGTAAATATGACTGATTTTTTATGGGCGGCATTTGAGCTTTTCATTACTTTTTTTGAAAACCTGACCGTATGCCATTTTATATGCAGGTTTTTAAAGCTTGACTTAAAAAGCAGAAAAGGAATAATTCTGTACCTTATCGGCTGTGTATCATTTTCGGTGATTGTCACTGTTATAAACAACTTTACTTTGTACGAAGGAGTATACGGTCTGCTTTATACTGTTATGTTCTTTGCTTACAGCCTGTTTTTGCCGGGGTCGGTAATAAAAAAGGCATTTGCCGCTATACTTGCCAATATCGTAATAGTCTGCACAAACGCTCTTGTTACAAGCACAATTTCAGCCGCCTCAGGTAACGCGGTTGCGGAGATATTGGGCACTCATACTTTGGAAAGAGTTATTACCGTACTCTCGGTTCAAATTTTGCTTATATATATTTTCGGCATCATTCTGAAAATAACGGCTGATAAAGATGTTGCGCTTAGATCGAGCGAATGGCTGCTTATTTTGTCGGTGTTTGTGGTTTCGTTTGTTTCAATAACATTCATTCATATGTCACAGCTATATTCCGATTATAACGAAAATCAAACGCGGATTTTATTGATAGCTGAACTGGGATTGGTAATCATAAATCTGATATGCTTTTATATGACCGTAGCCATGAGCAAGAGCAACCGTCAGGCCACCCTACTGAAGCTTGAAAAGCAGCAGCAGGAATATAGAATTAAATACGCCGAAACGATAAAGAACCAGTACGAGGAAACAGCTCGACTCAGACACGATATGAAGCAGAACTTTGAAGTACTGACGATGCTGTCCGACGAAAAGAAGTACGATGAAATCGGTGTGTTTTTAAAGCAATGCAAAAACGAGATAAGCAATATCGATGTGTGCATCGATGTGGGAAACGTCTTTATCAACGCTATACTTAACACTAAAATATCAATCGCTCGAAACCATGACATTAATTTTGTCTTCACAGGTTCAAAACAGCTTGACGGCGTAGCGGATATAGATATGTGCAATTTACTTGGAAATATCCTGGACAACGCTATCGAAAACTGCTCTGCCTCGCCCGATGCTCATAAAAGTATAATCTGCAATTTTTTCGGTGATGAGTATAAGATTATGATTTATGTAAGCAACACTATTGAAAAATCCGTGCTTTCGGAAAATCATTCGTTAAAAACCTCAAAATCACGATTACAAGGTCACGGATACGGTATAAAAACAATAAAGCAAATAGCGGAGAAATATAACGGCAGCACGGATTTTTACGAAAAAGACAATATGTTTGTCTGCTGTGTGATGTTATACCGTGATTTTTAATGCCGTAAGGCATTGCGGCGGTAACGCCGCAGTTTTGTGTCAGCAAAACAAATTAGTGGTAAAATGTTCTCGGACGCACGGCAAAATCCGCATGAGGCGGATTTTTAGTCCGAGGTTATTATACCGTGAAGAACCAGATTTTGACGGATAATAATAAAATAATTCTGCAGACAACTGATTATAAAAAAGTTTCAGCTATACCGATTGGCACAGGTGCTCTTATTGATTACGCCGTTGTCGGTCGTATAGCTGATTTTTGTTTTTTATCACCTCCGTTTGGACATAAAAAAAGCACCTATCGCATCAATTAAAGATGTAATAGGTGCATATAAAACGAAAAAAGCCCGCTGATTTTCTCAGCGGGCTTAATTAGTATTAACTTATCGTAAGTTATCTTAACTTATCTCAACTTGCATAATTCTACAAGTGTTTTTGGCTTAACTTCGGCTTAAATTGGTTTAAGCATTGGCTTAAAAACCTTCGATAAGTTCCGCTAACTTGGGATATATACCTTTATCCAGACTTAATCAGTCTAACGGCTTCATCGTCGGGATTTCAAGGGAAAGTATCTTATACCCTGATTTAACCTCTCTTTTCCTTACTTTGTTAATCCAAACCGTTTTCATTAAAGTACATAACCTCACATAAGATGTCATAACTTTATTTGATTTGTCGTAAAAATTGTCGTAAAAAAACGAGGGTGTTTTCATTGTCCGGCGAAGAAGCACATCTCGGATATCACCGACTATTCGCCGCATAAACCTTTATTTGTTTATACAGTATAACATATTCTTATTCAAAAATCAAGGAGCCTGCCACCGTGTTGTGGCAAGCTCCATTTTCATCGTATCTTGATTTTACCCTCAAGCCCTGCAAAGGACTCCATCTTTTTATCCTTTGTTGCTTCATTATATATGTCCATCGTGGTTGTAATATCCGCGTGTCCCATAATCTCCTGAATAATCTTCAGGTTAGTTTCGTTCTCACAAAAGCGAGTGCAGAATGTATGTCGCAAATGGTGGCAACTGAAATGCGGTAACAGTTCAGGCTCTCGACGTTCCGCTTTTGCATATTCTTCCTCTTTCGCATTACACGCTTTGATTATCCGGTCTATCGCTCGATTAACACAATGTGGGGATAATACCGTGTTGTATCTTGATTTGAATATAAAACCAGAATACCCGTCTACAACGCTCTCATTAAATCCACTCTCAAGCTGCTCCTTGTATTCTTCTGTGAGGGCCGCCTTTACATCAGAAAGCATCGGAATTATTCTGACACCCGATTTTGTTTTTGGAGTGGTTATTGCGAAGTGTGATGCTTCGTCTGTGTACTTCCTATAAATAAGGATGTGGTTAATATTGATTATACTATTCGGAAAGTCGCAATCTTCCCACCTTAAACCGAGTATCTCACCGATTCGTCCACCCGTACCGAGCAGGACTGTAAAGAGTGGCAGCCAATGCTTGTACTGATAGGACTGTGTCGTAAACTCAACGAACTTGGTTTGCTGTTGCTCGGTAAGTGCGTGTCGCTTTGGCTTTTCCCAAGTATGGCTCTTTTTAATATCTGCCATTACGCCGTCCGAAGGGTTGCTGCGGATATATCCGTCACGAACTGCAGAAGTAAACACCGGATGCAGAATGGTATTTATTATCTCCATACTGTTCGGCTTGAACCCTCTTTCGTGAATAAGGGATATATAAAACTTCTTGACTTCACTATACTTGATTGTGGTGATGTTCTTTTTGCCAAAGTCAGGGCGAACATAATTGTCGTACATATAGACGTAGTTGGTTCTCGTGGACTCTTTCAGTTCTTTCTTGAGTTCGATGTATTGATCCCAAAAGGAATTGAGTGCCATCTTGCGGGTTTGATAAATAAGCAGATTGTCCTCCAAGTCCTTCTGTATTTGCTTCTCCATATCACGAAGCGAAGCCCCGCCTTGCTTTCCTTCAGGAACTTTGTCGGTTGCTACGAGTTTCCAACTATATACGGAATGACGCTCACTGTTACTGTCTGCATACTTATATTCATACTTAACTTTATCTTTGGATATTGATGTTAAAGGGAAAACGCAATAACAAGTTCCGGTAAGCGCTTGAAATGTTGTGCGTGTATACTAGATTGCTCTAGCGGCTTTGTTTTAACCGATGATAATTTATAGTTATCATCTGTTTTTCCGCTTTATAAGCGTATCCCTTTCTACACACGAACTCAATCGTGCTATCAAAAACCAATTTTTATGTTAGCTTTACATCCTTATTCCCTCCGTTAATGAACAACTCTCAATAAGTTTGATTTCAAACTTGAAAACTGATTAACACTTATATTTAAAAGGCTATTCCAAATGCACCCAGAACATCTTGAATTTCCTTTGATCTCTTTATATAATTTATTCTGTAAAAAATATTACTGGGCTCCGCCCCCAATTTTGCAGTTATACTCGGAGGTCAAGATGATTGAATTTAAAACTCATATCGACGGATTTATAAATTATTGCCGTTACCACAAGAAGCTAGGCGATAAAACAATTAGTGCTTACTGTATTGATTTGATACAGTTTCAATGCTTTACATCGGAGCTTTCCAAACAGAGCTTATGGAACTACATAGAGCACTTGAATAAATCCTATAAACCCAAAACAGTTAAACGAAAGCTGGCAACGCTCAAAGCGTTTACTCACTATCTGCTTATTCGGGATATTATTGATTGCAATCCGTTTGATAAAATCGAAACATCAATCAAAGAACCTGTTATGCTGCCAAAAACCATTCCTTTGGACACTATTGGCGAGATTCTCTGTTTTGCATATACGCAAATAGAAAAATCAAACACCAACTATAAGAAAAACAGCGCAATACGCAATGCCGCGGTTCTCGAATTGCTGTTTGCAACAGGAGCGAGAGTGGCTGAAATCTGCAATTTACACTCTCAAGATGTTGATTTTATAGGCAAATCGGTTAAGCTTTACGGAAAAGGCTCAAAAGAACGTATAATACCTATTGAAAACACATCAGTACTCACTATTCTTTCCGATTACTACTTTATCCATGAGGAAAAAATCTCGGACTGCGGATATTTTTTTGTAAACAAATATGGCAAAAGGCTGACAGAGCAATCCGTCCGCTGTATGATTAATTCTTGTTGTCAAACGTGCGGTATATCTATGCATATAACCCCGCATATGTTCAGGCACTCTTTTGCAACGCTCTTGTTGGAACAGGATGTTGATATCAGATATATTCAGAAATTACTAGGGCATAGTTCTATAACTACAACGCAGATATACACCCATGTTACTTCTGCAAAGCAGAAAGAAATTATTAAAACTAAACACCCGAGGAATAATCTTAACATCAGCTGATATTTCTCCTCATATCTTAAATGATTATATCCGAAATGTCTTGTTCACAACATTGTACATTTTCTGCACGCCGTCTTCATCAATATAATAGATAGCTTTACCGTCAAAAATACATCCGCCGAGCACGCTCTCCTCAATAATACAGGTGCAGTCGGTTATTTTCTCGGCAAAGGGATTCAGCACAAAAACCATTCCGTTTTTATCTATAAGATATATATTCTTTTCATCTGTGAACAAGCGGACAGCCGAAAATCTGTTTTCGGTATCACTCCATGAAAAGGTAAGTCCGAGTATGGATTTATCCGCAGTATCTGACGATTTTATTATTTCCTCTCTTGTCATATCGGACAGTTTTATGCGGTATATCGAAACCCCTGAGTTACGACCCTTCATGTAATACAGATAGTTCTCGGTCGGATAAATAGACATGATGGAATAGGATTCATCAACAAAGGTCTCCTCGGGAATAATAAAGCTTTCTCCGCTTGACTTATCCGTGACTGCGATAAGCTCTTTTTCGTCTTCATATTTCAGCTCAAAAGAATATCGGCTGTTCTCGGTGTTTGAGAGGACATCAACACATTCTGCCTGTCGTGTACTTCCGCAGGCGGTGCAAAACAGTAAAGCAAGTGTCAGAACAACTGCCTTCGGTATATGCTTCACTCCGTGCCTTTTGCTGTTAAGCCTGTTCTCGCCCGACTTTATCAGAATAACCGCACCGATAACAATAAACAATACGACCGCCGCAGTCATAATAACCGTATATAAGGGCGGAACATGATGGAAATATATAACCGTATCGGCTTCTGTCGCATATCCCTTATCCGCCTTATCACCTAAGAAATATCCTGCGCCTTTTAGCATTCCCGTCGGCAAGAACAAAGCCTGACTGTCTCTTTCCGCAAGATAATCGGCTACCACAGGCACAGCTATGAACGGGAACACGCTCGCCACATAGTTTTTGGTAAAATGAGCGGTAAGCATGGCGGCAACGCAAATAAACAGATAGCCTATAAGCTTTAACAGTTGTGCGGATAAAAATGCGCCAATAATACTTATATCTACTGCGGTGTTGTCAAATGCAGGAACAGAGCATAAGCTATATCCCCAATACTCTAATGGCAGTTCGTCCGACAGCCGCACAAGATCAAAGCAGGATATTATTATACTTGTAAGCGAGGTAAGCAAAAGCAGTATAGCGAGCTTTGCTGCCATAGTCGCTTTTTGTCCGCCCTTTGTCGTGATAAGTATGTATCTGCTTTTGCCGGAGTATTCTATCATTACTGCATACGCACAGCAGAATGTTATGCACAGTAAAAAAAGAAAGTTTACCGATGTGTCGCTGAGAACAGGTACGCTCCCGGCGGGTATCAGCATACGCTTTTCGGGGTCTGCCGCTGCATATTCATAGCGTGAAAATATCTGCTCGATGATTTCCTCGCGCTTTAATATTTCATTGTACTGTGCCATCTCTCGCTCAAAAGCGGCGTCGTCAAGCTCTCCGTTTGCGTACTTATTGCTTAGCTCATTTACAGCGGCCTTTGCGGCAAGATATTCTTCTTTAAGTGCGGTAATCTCCGCCGCTTTTTCATCAGTCAATTCACCTGTGAACGGTGTGATTGTTTCAAGGTACTCGTTCCTTTCGGTGACCGTTGCAAAGCCGTAAGTCTGGTGCTGTGCCGTAATAAGAGAAAAAGCGGCAAAAATAATAACTATAAGATATAATAACAGCGAATATTGCTTTATCAGTATCTTTTTAAGCTCATATAAAAATATCACTGTACCGCCCCCTTTTCTTTTCTTATATATCCGGCTCTGAAATAGCAGATAGCAGTCAGCAAAGCAATCAGTGCCGCCGTGATAACAAACTGAACAATAAAGCTCAGTACAGGATAGCCGAAAATATTGACGCAGTTAAAATCCTTCATCCAGCTTTCCGCGTTTAAAAGCGAAAGCGGAGAAAACAGCGGATTTATATGCTCGCTTATAATTATCATCGCTCCGCCAGCCGCAAAGCATAGCGTTATCGAAAATCCCGCATTTTTTGTAAACGAAGAAATCAGCAGTACGATTTCTCCGATAAAAACAAGCGCAAGCAGCTTTCCAAGCAAGGAAAGCATAACAGCACCGAATACCGTGACATTAAGCGGCGTATATCTGTATTCTTCAATCGCATAAAGCGGCTGATTAATAAACGAACCGTCGTAAAACGAGCTAAACCTCACTATATCCATAACCGCAAACAAAACTATCAGCACGGTAATAAAAAGCAGCATTACCGCCTGCTTAGTAAGGAATACGCTTTTTGCTCTGCGGCAGGAGCGTATTATCCTATCCGTGCCTGTCGCTTTTTCATCGCTGAGCGACGCCGCAAAAGCAAAAATAATCATCACTATAATGACAAGCGAGGAAAACTCGTAATCAAAGTACAGCCTGAACGCCTCATAGTTTCCGTATGCGGAAATACGCCTGCCTGTATAAAGCTGTTTTACAAGCTCGTTTTTTCTAACCTCAAAATCACTTCTGCCGGTGTAAAATTCAATGTTTTCGTCTGCTCTTTGCTTCAGCTCTATCATCTGATTTGGGTACAGATAGGCATATCTCATTTTATCGGCAGTTTCTTCTGAATAATTCAGATCACCCATCGCATATCCTGTGAAAAATCTGTCGTTTGCTTCTTCGGTAGGCTTGTATTCGTCGCTGCTTATATAATCCTGCAAATAATCACGGTATTCGCCGAGAGCTTCAAATTTTTGCAGGGTAAACTCTCCCTTGTACTCCTCATACATTTTTCTGCCGAGTGACGACTTATCCTCTACGCCTATTGCAATACGGCTGTCGCCGAGAAATCTCGCTGTTTCGTGCTGTTTGAACAGATTTACCCCGATAAGCGCAAGCAGAAGTATAAAGACCGATAAGCGAAGCACATTCTTTTTCAGTTCATATTTAAACAGCTTCATATCACATATCCCCGAAATAATAAATACACACATCTTCAAGAGTAGGCTGTACAGTCTTTGCACCCTGCTCGGGAAGATTGTCCGACACTATGCGTAAAGTGTATTTACTGCCGTCAGATACCGCATTTGATACACGCATACGACTCATATATTCCATCACCTTGTCACTCTCGGCGGTTATCTCCCACACCTTGCCCGAAATATCGGAACATAACTCTTCCTGCGCGCCTGTTTTGATTATTTTGCCGCCGTTCATAAGAACGACCGTCTTCGCAACATAAGCTATATCGGTGACGATATGCGTTGCAAGTATAACTATCTTATCTGCGGCAAGGGAGCTTATAACATTTCTGAAACGAATACGCTCCTTTGCGTCAAGGCCTGCGGTCGGCTCGTCAAAAATCAGCACCTTAGGCTCGCCTACTATCGCCTGCGCTATACCGAGCCTTTGCTTCATTCCGCCCGAAAACGCGCCGATTTTTTTATCTGCGTCCGAGTGCAGATTTACACGGTCAAGCACAGAAAGGGCATACTCGTCCGCATTGTCGGGAGAGTATTTTTTCAGCGCCATGATGTACTTTATGTAGTCCTTTGCTGTGAAGTTGCGGTAAAAGTCCATGCCCTGCGGCATAAAGCCGAGATGTGACAAAAAGCTGTTGTCCCCGCCGTCGGAAAACGCTATGCTTCCGCTGTCTTTGCCGATTATCCCCGTGATGATATTTATAAGCGTGGATTTACCTGCGCCGTTGGGACCGAGCAGTCCGTACACTCCTTCGGTGAGGGTGAGCGTGAAGTCCTCAAGTGCGTTTTTGCGCTTTTTGCCTTTCGTGTAGGATTTTGTGATATGTTCAAGTGTTAACTATTTCCTTTCGTTATCTGTATTTTATTCTGTAGTCGCCGTTTGTTGTGGATAGAATCACATATTCGTTTCCGACGAGCAGAGTTCCGCCTACTTTCAGTTTGCTGTCGCTTATCTCTTCTTCAAAGAACAGCTCACCTGTTTTTGTATCATAAATCCTTAAATATGTGCCTGTCGGGGTTTTGCCGTCAGCCGCACTTATCTCGGTCACAGAGGTAACAATATAAGCACCGTCGGGAGAGAGTGCCGAGCTTGTACTTCCCTCGGTCTTATATTCGGTCTTTATCTCACGGAATTCTTTTTTGGTCTTATCAAAGATAACAAACTTTCCGCTTGTGTTTTTATGATCAGGGAAGAAGATATAATCTCCCTCGCTGCTGATTATTCCGCCGCCGTCATCGGTAAGCCCGTCTCCGTCATATATTACGGTATTGCCGTCGCTGAGATTTATAACCACGGCTGACTCGGTAGTGCTTCCCTCTTTACACCGCCTGAAAAATACCAGCTCGCCGTCTGTGGCAAGAGAGTAATCATAGTAATTGTCCGGGAATGTGTAAATCGGATTTTTGTTTTCGCCGTTATAATCACATACGCATAGCGTTGTACTGCCGTTTATATCCTCATGTATCAGCTTTTGCGAGTCGTTAAGTATAATACCGTCTTCAATGATAAATTCTCCGCTTTTTTGCATAGGTACTTCGCTTACAGCCGAAAAATCACTATCCAGCAGATAATACGCTCCGCTCTTTACTTCATCTCCCTCATATTCATATTTCTTAATAACCATCTTAGTGCCGTCAATGGCGAGAGAGTATGTCATATAGCCTTGCTTTTCCAATTCTTCAATACGTACTATTTCACTTACACGCTTATCCTCGTCTATGTCGGAAATGTACAGGGCTTTGTTATTCTCAATAACTGCGAGCCTTTTCCCGTCCTGTTCGATATATCCGATGAGCTTAATTGTAAATGATGTATTTTTCACAACAGCGCCGTTGTTTATTATTTCCTGCGGAGTGCTGTCGGAAGTATCTGAGGTGTTATCTGTACCGGCAGGTCTTTCCGGCTCTTTTACTTCAAAATCGCTGTTTACAACAAGCTTGGGCTGTGTCATATCAAATGAAGCATACTCTTCAAAATTCTCGCCCGTGTTTTTATGTATTGCGGCATATATAAAGTCACCTCGAGCGATATTGTCAAGCTGTACGGAATATGTGTACAGATATCCGTCTACAAGCTCTGCTTCGATATAGTCATTGCCGTTTATAGTTATTAGTTCGTTGTTTTTGTATAGTGAAACTCTGTATTTACCGCTGTTTTCATTTTCATAAAGCATCAGATTGAGATTTAATGT